>Ga0209809_1000012_pt1 | contig 227787 bp, 224 predicted proteins | sample YNPMSTMetaG_FD_186172 | JGI IMG/M metagenome (GOLD analysis project Ga0209809, IMG submission 186172) | Anoxygenic and chlorotrophic microbial mat microbial communities from Yellowstone National Park, USA - YNP MS-T MetaG (SPAdes) (version 2) ...
GTATGAAAGGTCAAAGGTCACGTTCCGGAGAAGGGAAAAATCCTGGGTTTGAGGGTGGACAAATGCCATTGTTAAGAAGAATACCAAAATTTGGTTTTTCTAATAAAAAATTTAATGTTGAATACCAAACTGTTTGTATTGAAGATATAATATCAAAATTATCTAACGAAGAAGAAGTTAATATAGAAATTTTGAAGAAATTTAATCTTATAAATTCAATACATAAACCTGTAAAAGTTGTTTGTAGAAATAAAAAAGAGCAAGTAAAATTAGATAAAAAAATAAAACTTTGTGTGCATAAGTGTTCAAAATCAGTAATCGAATTATTGTCATCCTCTGGAGGAGAATATGTTCGAATCAATTCTTGATATATTTAAGGTAGAAGAACTTAAACGAAAAATACTATTTACTTTAGGAATACTTGCTGTGTTTAGATTAGGCGCAGCAATACCTGTTCCTGGTGTTAACCCCCAAGCGTTAAAAGCTTTGTTTGATGCAAATCGCGGTGGAATGTTAGGATTTCTAGATATTTTTTCTGGCGGTGCATTAAGTAGATTGTCAATTTTTGCTTTAGGTATTATGCCGTACATTAACGCATCAATTATAATGTCATTGTTACAAGGAGCGCATATGGTCCCATATTTAGACCAACTTTCACGAGAAGGTGAAACTGGTAGAAAAAAAATTTCGCAATTAACCAGATATGCAACATTACTTCTTGCTACAATACAAGCAGTGGGTTTAACTACTATGATTATGCGTATGCCAGTAAGAGGTGCTGCTGAGTTACCAGTAGTTTCTGATACTTCATTTAGGTTTATATTTATTACAGTTTTAACATTAGTTACCGGAACAATGTTTGTCATGTGGTTAGGAGAACAAATTACCGAACTTGGTATAGGTAATGGAATATCATTATTAATTTTTGCAGGTATTGTTGATAGATTACCTGCTTCTGTTAAAAACTTTTTTCAATTAATTTATGCAGAAGAAATGAATTTTATAGTAGCATTAATTTTAGTTGTAATAATTGCTGTTGTATTAGTTGGAGTGGTATGGTTAGAAACAGCACAAAGAAGAATCCCTGTTCAATACGCAAAACGTATTATTGGTAGAAGAATGTATGGTGGTATGTCAACTTTTTTACCATTAAGGGTTGATACAGCAGGTGTTATAGCAGTAATCTTTGCTGTATCTTTAATGACAGCACCACTTACTGTTCTACAATTTTTCCCAAACGCTTCCTGGGCACAAAAAATTTCATCATTTTGGACAAGAGGTGGTGTATTGTATGAAATTGTTTATGCTGGATTAATCATCTTTTTTTGTTATTTTTATAATTCTATAATTTTAAATCCTCAAGACCTTGCAGAAAATATGAAAAAATGGGGTGGGTTTATACCTGGTATACGTCCAGGTGAACCTACTGCTAAATATATACAATATGTGTTAGAACGGATAACTTTAGGTGGTGCTGCTGCTGTTGTAATAATTGCAGTTCTACCTGATTTTCTTCGTAGGTGGTTTAATGCACCATTTTATTTTGGTGGAACAACAATCCTTATAGCAATAGGTGTTGCGTTGGATACTGTAGGACAAATTGAATCGTATCTTGTTATGCGTAATTATGAAAGTTTAGCAAAAAATGTTAGAATTAAAGGAAGATGGTTCAATATACAGTAATGAAACAATATATTTTGAAGAAAAAGGTTGTGTTTTTAGGTCCGCCTGGTTCTGGAAAAGGAACACAAGCACAAATGTTGTCAAAAAACTTTTCAGTTCCTCATATTTCTACTGGTGATATTTTTAGAAAAATTATAAAAACAGGTAAACCTAAAAAGTTAGCAGATTCTATTAAAAAATATGTTCAGTCAGGTCTTTTGGTACCAGATGATATAGTTTTCAAAGCATTGTTCTCAGTAATAGGTAAGAAGAAATATTTTATTCTTGACGGGTATCCGAGAAATCTTAACCAGGCTAAACTCTTAGATAAAGCGTTAGGTAAAAATGGAATTGACAATGTTATTTATTTTAAAGTTTCAGATAAAGAAATAATAAAACGACTTACTTCACGAAGAATATGTCCAAAATGTGGTCGTGTATATAATATATATACTTTGAAACCTAAAAAAGATAATTTGTGTGATACATGTGGAATTAAACTTATTATTCGTGATGATGATAAAATTAACACTGTTAAAAAACGTTTAGAAGTGTATAAAAAAGATACACTACCACTGCTCGGTTATTATAGAAAAAAAAAGCTTTTGACAACTATTAACGTAGAAGATAAAGTTGAAAATGTATATAAAAAAATCTGTGATGTTTTGTTAGGTCAACACTAAAAAATTCGTGATAGAAACATTAAGTAATAAAGAAATAGAAATTATTAAAGAAGCAGCGTTGTTAGTAAGTAAAGTTTTATCTATTGCTAAAGAAAGTATAAAAATAGGTATTTCAACTTTAGATATAGAAGAAATTATCTTTGACAAAATAAAAGAGTTGGGTTGTGAACCTGCATTTAAAGGATATAGGGGATATCCTGCATGTAGTTGTATATCTATTGATGACGAACTTGTTCATGGAGTGCCTAAAAAAGAAAAAATTATTAAAAGAGGACAGTTGATATCAATAGATGTGGGAATAAAATATGAAGGATTCTATGCTGATGCAGCAACCACTGTGTGGATAAATAGTGATAAGTTTAGTGAGAAAAAAAAGAAAAAGATTTTAGATTTGTTAAATGTTAGTTATCAGTCAATAAACAAAGTTTTACCTATTATAAAAGCAGGTTGTAGAAATTCTGATATTGGATATTATATTCAACATTTTGTTGAATCAAAAAATATGAATGTTATTCGTGAATATGTTGGTCATACAATAGGGAGAAATCTTCACGAAAAACCTGATATACCAAACTTTGGTAAAAAAGATGAAGGTGTTCGTCTTGAAGCAAACATGGTTATTTGTATAGAACCTATGGTAAGTTTAGGTGGATGGCAAACGGTAGTTTCTGCTGAAGATGGCTGGACTGTAAAAATGAAGGATGGTTCATTATGTGCACATTTTGAACATATGATTTTAGTTAAAGAAAATTCTTGCGAAATTATTACAATAGATGATGTAGTTAAACCTTCTATATTAGAGTTATGAGAACAGCGTGGAATAATGTTAGTAGACATATCAGAAAAAGTTTATCTGACAAGATGTGTAGATAACGGATTTTTTTCATACAAAACATATAAAAAAGCACAATATATAGTGATTGTGTGATTATAGAATTTAGTTATCCAACAATTTATAGAATAATATCTTTTTATAATTCTGTAAATAATTCCGTGTAATCCGCGGTGTTAATTTTTTCCCGTGTACTTCGTGGTACAAAACTCCGTGTAATCCGCGGTATAAAATTCCGTGTAATCCGTGGTATATAATTCTGCATAATCTGTGGTACAAGATATATGAAACAAAAAGATGATAAAATTATAGCAGAAGGAACAGTTGTAGAAGTTTTGCCATCTACAATGTTTAGAGTTAAAATTGATGGAACAAACCATATTGTTTTAGCACATTTGTGTGGTAAGATGAGGTTAAATTTTATACAACTTGTTGTTGGCAATAGAGTAAAAATAGAGATGTCCTCTTATGATCTTACAAAAGCTAGAATACTATATAGAATTTCTGGGAAACAAAATTTTAAAAAATAAAATTATTTTTCAGAGTTTTTTGGAGAAAAAATAATGAAAGTTCGTAGTTCAGTTAAAAAAATTTGTAAAAAATGTAAAATTATAAAAAGAAAAAAAAACATAATTGTAATATGTTCTGATCCAAAACATAAGCAAAAACAAGGATGAAAATTAACAGAAAGTAGATAGGATAAGAAAATTCATTTTTACTTCATATTTTACACTGCCTACTTATTTTCAAGGAGGTTTATTTATGGCACGTATTGCAGGAGTTAATCTACCAAGTAATAAAAGAATAGATATAGCATTGAGTTATATATATGGTATAGGAAGAAGTTTAGCAAAAAAAATTCTTCAAGAAACAAGTATTAACGGTTCAATAAGAGCTAAAGATCTTACCGAAGAACAAATTGCTTTACTGAATAGATATATTGAGGAAAATCTTAAAGTTGAGGGTGACTTAAAAAGAGAAATACAACAAAATATTAAAAGGTTGATTGATATACAATCATATAGAGGATTGAGACATAGAAGAAATTTGCCTGTGCATGGACAAAGAACTAGAACTAATGCGAGAATACGGCGTGGTCCAAGAAAAACAGTGGGTTCTGTACGTGCGGAAACAAAGAAAAAACAATCTAGTCAAACAAGCTAAGAAAGGAATAATATATGAAAAAAGATAAACGATTAACAGAACATATTGGTAAAGTTTTTATAAAATCTACATTTAATAACACAATTGTTACTATAACTGATACAAAAGGTAATACAATATGTTGGAGTTCTGCAGGAAGCTGTGGATTCAAAGGAACAAAGAAAGGAACACCTTTTGCTGCACAAATTGCTGCTCAAACTGCTGCAAAACGTGCTGCTGAACTCGGGTTAAAATATGTAGCAGTTTATGTAAAATGTCCAGGTCCAGGTAGAGAAGTTGCAATACGTGCTTTACAAAACGCTGGACTTACTGTAACTGCTATATATGATATCACACCAATACCACATAATGGTTGTAGACCAAGGAAATTAAGAAGAGTATAATTTTAATTGTGAGGAGAAAAGTATATGGGTAACTATACAGGTGCAGTTTGTAAACTTTGTCGTAGAGAAAAACAAAAATTGTTACTAAAAGGAGAAAAATGTTTTTCACAGAAATGTCCTATTGAAAAAGGTAAAAAATATGCTCCCGGGCAACATGGTAAAAAACCTGTAAAACTTTCTGAATATAGTCGTAGGTTGCGTGAAAAACAAAAATTAAAACATATGGCTGGTATTAGGGAACGTCAACTTAAACGATATTTTGCACTTGCTAAAACTCAGAAAGGTTTAGTAGGTGAAAACTTGTTAAAATTAATAGAAAGACGACTTGATAATGTTGTATATCTTTTAGGATGGGCATCTTCAAGAAAGTTTGCTAGACAATTAGTATCTCATAGACATGTGATAGTTAATAATAAAAAAGTGAACGTTTCTTCATATTTAGTTAAGATAGGAGATAAAATTAAGTTAGATAATAGTTTAAAAGATAATGTTTATATATTAAAAAATTTAGAGAATGCTTCAAGAATACCTTCGTGGATAAAATACTATCCTGAAGAGTTTATGGCAGAAATTATTTCTTTACCATCTAGAGAAGAAAGTTCGTCTCCTGTAAATGAAACTTTAATAGTAGAATTTTATTCAAAATAAAAAAAGAGAGGTGGCGTTTTATGGAGAAATTACTTTTACCTCAGAAATTTGAAGAAATAACAGCGTCAGAAAATGATAAGTTTAATGAAGAACATTATGAAGTTTATGGTAAGTTTGCTATATATCCATTTGAACGTGGATTTGGGCATACAATAGGTAATTCTCTTAGAAGAATTCTTTTGTCTAGTATAGAAGGGGCAGCAATTACAAGTTGTAGAGTGAATAATGTTCAACATGAATTTAGTTCTTTAACTGGTGTGAAAGAAGATGTTATTTATATACTTATGAATTTGAAAAAAATTAGGTTTAAACTTTATTCTGACGGACCTGAAAAAATTACTCTTTCAGTAAAAGGATCAAATGATAAAAATGTTGTTGTAGCTGGAGATTTTAAATTACCACCTAATGTTGAAATTATAAACAAAAATGAATATATAGCGACTGTTGATGAACGAGGTATTTTAGAAATAGAAGCAGAGGTTAATAAAGGTCGAGGCTATGTTTTAAAAGAAAATAATCAGAAACCAGGTTATCCTGTAGGTACATTGTTTATTGATAGTATTTTCTCTCCTGTAATAAAAGTTAATTATGAAGTAGAACAAGTTCGTGTTGGAGAAAGAACAGATTATGATAAACTTATAATTGAAGTTTGGACTGATGGGACAATCACGCCAAGAGATAGTTTGATTTATTCAGCTAAAATACTAAAAGATAATCTTGATATATTTTTCAAAACTTCAGTATTTGAGATATTAGAACAAAAAGAAGTGAAAAAGACAGAAACGGAAGAACAAGAAAAAATACGTCTAGAGACACTTCTTTCACAACCAATAGAAGTATTAGGATTATCCAATAGACCAAGGAATTGTCTTAAAGATAATAAAATATTAACAATTAGAGATCTTGTAGCAAAAACTGTTGATGAACTTAAGTTATTACGTAATTTAGGAAATAAATCTATTGACGAAATTATACAAAAACTTAAAGAACATAATTTATCATTGGGGATGAAAATATGATAAAAAATATATCAAAAAGAAAACTTAATCGTCCATCATCTCATAGAATTGCTACACTTAAAAATCTTGCAGGTAATCTTATCCATTATGAAAGTATAAAAACGACGCAAGCAAAAGCAAAAGAGTTGCGCTGGTTTATTGAACATCTAATATCAAGAATAAAAAAGACAAAAGAAGTTTTTAATCAGTATAGAATAGCAAATAGGTTCTTGTTTTCTAAAAAACTTTCTGACAAATTACTAAAAGTTATTATTCCGAGGTATAAAGATATAAATTCTGGATATGTAGAAATAGCAAATTTGGGGTATCGTAAAGGTGATAATGCAAAGATATGTATTATAAAGTTTAAATAAATTTTTTTGTAGGATAAGGATATAAAAATGTTTAATTTCTTGTTTAAATTGTTTTCTAACGATATGGGTATGGATTTAGGTACTGCTACTGTTTTAGTTCATGTTAAAGGACAAGGGATTGTTTTATGCGAACCATCAGTTGTAGCTGTAGACAAAGAAACACAGGAAATTCTAGCAATAGGTGCTGAAGCTAAACGTATGTTAGGTAAAACACCAGCAAATATAGTAGCAGTCAGACCTTTAAGAAACGGTGTTATTGCAAATTTTGATATTACAGAAAAAATGATAAGATATTTTATTCAAAAAGTTCATAATAAAAAAACACTCCTACATCCAAGGATAGTTATCGGTGTACCATCAGGAATAACTGAAGTTGAACGACGTGCAGTTAGAGAATCTGCAGCCCAAGCAGGTGCTAGAGAAATTTATTTAATAGAAGAACCGATGGCTGCTGCAATAGGTGCTGGTATTGAGATACAACAACCTCGTGGTGCAATGATAGTAGACATTGGTGGTGGAACAACAGAAGTTGGAGTAATTTCTTTAGGTGGTATGGTAGTAACAAAATCTATTGATATTGCTGGTGATGAACTTGACGAAGCTATAATTCAATACTTCAAACGTAGGTATAATTTGTTTATTGGTGAAAATACAGCGGAAGAAATAAAAATTAGGATTGGTTCTGTGTTCCCATTAGAAGAAGAACTTTCAATGGAGGTTCGTGGAAGAGATCAGGTTACTGGTTTACCAAAAACAATTATTGTTACTTCTGAAGAAATTAGAGCTGCTTTAATGGAGCCAGTTTCTTCTATTATAGGGTTGATAAAAAACGCCCTCGAAGAAACACCTGCAGAACTTGCTGCAGACTTAGTTGCAACTGGTATAACATTAGCAGGTGGTGGTGCATTATTACGAGGTATAGATAAACTTATAAATAAAGAAACTGGACTGCCGGTAAGAATAGCAGATGATCCTGTAACATGTGTTGTTCGTGGAACTGGGAAATACCTTGAAGAACTTGATAATGTTAGAAAAAGAAAAATGTTTTAATGACAATAAAAGAATTTTTAACAAAAAACAAACCTACTATATTTTTTTTCTTCTCTATTTTGTTATCTATCTCCTTCTTATCAACACAAACAATAACAAAACATATTCGTTCTATAAGAATTTTTTTTATTTATTTTTTTTCTTCTTCTTACATACCGGTATACAAAATTGTTAATTACCCTTTTGATACTTTTAACAAATTTATTCAACTTTCATATATGTATGAAGAAAATATTAAATTAAAACAATTAGTTAAAAAACTATATTTTGAAAAGTTAAATTATTCTGCAATTTTTGAAAAACATCAAAATGAACAATTAGTAAACGAATTGTCAAAAAAATATAATTATAAATTACTTTCTGCTGAAGTTATATCACGCGATTGCAAAAACTGGTATAACGAATGTATAATATTAGTTGATACTCTGAATGTACTTAAAGAAGATATACCAGTAATTCTTTATGCTGAACCAGATAAATTTTATTTTGTTGGACGAATATGGAACATAGAAAAAAATATTGCAAAAGTTTTATTGATAACTAATCCGTTAAGTATGTTACCTGTAAGAATCAGAGATAAACCTATTTATGGTGTATTAATAGGTAATTCATCTGTAATATTGTCAATGGATTACATATTGTTAGAAGACGATGTTAGATTAGGTGATGTAGTTATAACAAGTGGTATAGGCAACATGCCTGAAGGGATAGAAATAGGTAAAGTAATTGATATAAGCATTTCATCTACAGGATTTAAAAAAGCAACTATTAAATTAAATTATAATATAAACACATTAAAAAATTTGATAATTTTTCTTCCTCCTCAACAATGAAAAAATTTTTTGTTAATTTAATGATTATATTTTTTATTCTTATACTTGATACTTTACTAAGTAAAATTTTTCCTTTTTATTTTAGACCAAATTTGTGGTTAGTATATATAGTTTTTGTATCATTGTTTTTAGGACACACTGATGCTGTAATCCTGGGTTTTTTTGCAGGTATTATCTATGATATATTACATCTTACATTATTTGGTGTTAACACATTATTATTGACTACAACAGGATATTTATTTGGTTGCTTAAACAGACGAGTTAATGAAAATTTATACAATGTACAAATATTATGTCTACTAATGAGTTTCATAATTTATTATGGTTTGTATTTTATAACATCGCTTTTGTTTGAATCTACCGGATACAATCTTATATATTTATTATCAATCATTCCTACCCTTGTAATCGGATTTTTAGAACTACAACTTTTGGTTCTATTATATAAAAAATACAATTTAGTATAATTTTATGGATTGGGAAAATACTTCATATTTTGTAAAAAAACAGTTTTTTAGTGTTTTTTATGTAATAAGATATATTTTAGTTTTACCATTGATATTTATTTACCTAATTCTTTTTTATTACCAAATTATCCGCGGGAATTATTATTATAATATTGCAGAAAAAAATAGGTTACGAATGTTTGTTATCAATGCACCACGCGGTCTTATTTATGATGCGAACAACGAAGTTTTAGCTGATAATAGGCCTTCAATAACTGTGTTTTACTATCCTGTACAACAATCGGCACCATCTGAAATTTATGATTTGTCATCTATTTTCCCTAATACTAAACAACAAATTTTTTCTGCTATAAAATATAACAAAATTGTGTCTTTAGGCAGTGATATTGATAGAGAAAAAGTTTTCCATTTGTTTAGTTTAAAACATAGAATCAACAACATTTTTGTTTCAACAGAGTTCAGAAGAAGATATCTATATAACGAATTGTTCTCGCATGTGATGGGATATGTAGGACAAATTACATATGATGAATATCAACAACTCAGAAAAAGTGGATATAACTATAATGATTTGATAGGTAAATCTGGAATTGAAAAAATGTATGAAAAATACTTAAAAGGTATAAATGGTGCGCTATTTGTAGAAGTTGATGCAAAAGGTAATTTAACAAAAATAATAAGGAATTTTCCACCACGGCCTGCAAATAATTTATATCTTACTATTGATAAAGATTTACAAAAAGTTGCGCAAGATGCATTAAAAAAAACTGGTAAAAACGGTGCTGTTGTTGGTATAGATCCAAGAGATGGTGCTGTTCGTGTTTTAGTTTCATATAAAGATTTTGATCCAAACATATTTTCTAAACATTTAGTTGAAGAACGAAAAAATTTGTTAACAGATACTAACCTTCCTATGTTTAATCGTGTTGCCCAGGGTGTTTATTCACCAGGTTCTACTTTTAAAATTTTAACTACAATAGCAGCTTTGAATGAAAAAGAAATTTCGCCAAAAACTGTATTTTTTTGTCCAGGCGAGTTCAAATTCGGAAATAAAACTTTTAAATGTTGGGAAAAAAAAGGACATGGATATGTTGATTTGTTAAATGCTATTAGATTATCTTGCAATGTGTATTTTATAAATCTTGGGTTAAAAGTAGGTATTGATAATATAGAGAAATATGCAAAAATGTTTGGTTTTGGACAACTAACAGGTATAGATTTACCTTTTGAAACTTCAGGTGTTGTCCCGTCAAGAAAATGGAAAAAAGAAAAAACTGGTATTGACTGGTACGATGGTGACACAATTTCTGTTAGTATTGGTCAAGGATATGTAGTAGTTACACCTTTACAACTTGCAATGTTTACACAAGCAGTGGCAAATCGTGGTGTTGTTTATACTCCATATATTGTATCAAAAATTGTTGATGTTAACGGTGATATTTTGTATTCACATACTCCTGTAAAAAAAGAAATACCTGGAATTGAGCCAACAATATGGGATTTTTTATATGATGCAATGGAATCTGTAGTAAAAAATGGAACTGGACATGCTGCGTATATACCATCTTTCCCTATTGCTGGGAAAACTGGAACTGCACAAAATCCTCACGGTGATGACCATGCATGGTTTATATGTTTTGGTCCTGTAAAAAAAGATACACCTGCAGAACTTGTTTTAGCAATAGTAGTAGAACATGGTGGTAAAGGTGGAGCTGTTGCTGCACCTATTGCAAAACAAATTTTTACTGAATATATAAATAAATCAAGAGGGAAAGAATTTTCTGCAGTTGAAGAATATAAAAAACAACAAGAGGTGGAATATGGCGACTGAACCTGTAGTAAAAATATCTGTTATTAAAGAAGAAAGTATAATTAAAAAAGTGTTAATTAGTTCAAATTGGAAATTAATATCTATTGTAATATTTTTAACTTTAGTTGGAATAATAATGATTTACTCTGCAACATTTTATACTGCTGGCAATACTTATGTAATAAAACAATTGTTTGCATTCCTGATAGGTATTTTTCTTATGTTTATTTTTAGTTTAATAAATTATCAGATGTTCCAGTCATACTATAGATATATATACTTAATTTGTATATTTTTGTTAATTTTAACACTTTTTGTTGGTAGTGTTTATAGAGGGACACGTGCATGGATAAATTTTAAATTTTTTTTGTTTCAACCATCAGAAGTTGTAAGAATACTCTATATTTTATTTTTATGTGGATATCTTGATAAAAATCTTACTCAAAATATTAAGTTATCAAAATTTTTTATTACATCATTCTCATTTCTTTTAATAGCATTACTGCTTTTACTACAACCAGATTTTTCTGCAATAGTAGCATATTTTCCTATAGTCGTTGTAAGTTTTTATCTCGGTGGAATAAACAAAAAATTGTTGTCATATTTACTTTTGTTCTTTTTTATGACAACTGTGTTGTTTCTAACTAAAATATATTTAAAAATTAATAAAGAAATTATCAAAAGTATAATAGCAAAGTTTATATATTTGTCTTTAGAAGGGTTTAATATCCAGTTCTTCATAATGTTATTATTAATTTTATTTTTAGTATGTTTTGTGTGGTGGTTATTAAAAAAATTGTTGTTCAGAGTTGAGCCAGTATATGTTTTGTTAACAATTTTTGTGCTTTGGTTAAGTTACAGTGGAGTAACTATAAGTCATAAATTTGTGAAATTGTATCAGCAAAAGAGGATTATTTCTTTTTTAGATCCGTATTTTGACCCTACAGGTGCAGGGTTCCAAGTTATACAAACAAAAATTGCAATAGGTAGTGGTAGATTTTTTGGTAAGGGATTATTTAAAAGCACTCAAGCAAAATTAGGATTTGTCCCAGAAAAACATACAGATTTTATATTTTCTTTAATTTGTGAAGAATTAGGTTTTATTGGTGCAACTGTTGTTATAACACTACTGTTTCTGTTTGTTATTGAAGGTATTAAAGTAGTTGTTTCTAGTAGAGATACTTACGGAGGATTACTTTCTGCTGCTATAACAAGCATGTTTACTTTTTATTTTGTTATAAACATAGGTATGTGTTTAGGTTTACTTCCTGTTGTAGGGTTGCCATTACCATTTGTTTCATATGGTGGGTCAAATTTAGTTGCTTCCTTTATTGCTGTTGGTATACTTAATTCTGTTTATATAAGAAGATATGTATATTAATTTATGAAACATAATATTGATAATATATTACAAAGAGTTAAAACACCAGGACAATATATTAATCACGAATACAATTCTGAAACATATTCAATTTCTGCAAAATGGAATAAAAAAGAAGTTGTAAAAATATGTCTTTGCTATCCAGACAAATATGTTGTTGGAATGTCAAATCTTGGTATTGAAATACTTTATAAATTATTAAATTCGTATGATGATGTTTTATGTGAACGTGTATTTGCAGTAGAAACTGATATGGAAAATATATTGCGAAATGAAAGTATTGAATTGTTCTCTTTAGAAACTAGACATAAGTTGAAAGAGTTTGACATAATTGGTTTTTCATTACAACATGAATTGTCTTATACAAACATTTTTACAATTTTATCTCTTGCAAAAATTTCGTTTAAAAGAACAGAAAGAAAGGATTTGTTTCCGTTAATTATAGCAGGAGGACCTTGTAGTAGTAACCCATATGTGTTGGAAGAATATATAGATTTTTTTGTTTTAGGTGAAGCAGAAGAAAGTTTAATAAGTATTGTCAAAATTATTAAACAATTTAAAGTTAAAAATATAAATAACAAAACTGAATTGTTGAATGAAATTAATAATTTTAATGAAGTGTATATTCCTGAAAATGAAGTAAAGAAAGTTTATCCAGCAGTTGTTGATATTAAAAAAAGTTTCTATCCTAAAAAACCAACTGTACCTATAATTAGGACAGCTCATAATAGATTAAATATAGAAGTTACTCGTGGTTGTGGATACAATTGTAATTTTTGTCAAGCAGGTGTAATTAACAAACCATTGAGGATCAGAGATAAAGAGTATTTGTTTGAACTAATAAAAGAAGGATTAGATAATACTGGATATGAAGAAGTTGCATTTAGTGGTTTTTGTGTAACTAATTATCCATATTTAACAGAACTTGTAAATTTTGTTCATAAAAATTATGATAATAAATTTGTATCCATATCTTTACCATCTTTACGGATAGAAGATATCACTGAAAAATTGGTAGAAGGTTTATCTTATCCAAGAAGGACTACCATTACTTTAGCGCCAGAAACTGCTACTGAACGTTTAAGAAATGTTTTAAATAAAAAAATATCTAATGAAGAAATTTTTAAAAAAATATCAATTTTGCATAAATTTGGATTTCATAAAATAAAATTTTATTTTATGATAGGATTACCAACTGAAACTAACGAAGATATAGAACAAATACCTAAATTAGTTAAAATTTTGGAAAAGTATTTCCCTAAGATAGATTTTAATGTAAGTGTGTCAATTTTTATTCCTAAACCACATACACCTTTTCAATTTTGTAAAATGGATAATTATGAAAATTTATATAATAAACTTGTATTTTTGACAAAAAATTTAAAAAGAGAGTTAAAAATAAGTTCTATAAAATCAAAAATATATTTTTCGTTTATTGAAGGAATGCTTTCACGAGGAGATAAATATGTTGGGAAATTAATAGAATCAGTATGGTTTTCTAGTGGAAGGTTTGATAATTGGGATGAGTATTTTAATCCTGAGTTATGGATAGAAAAAATTGTAGCAGAAAACATTGATTTAAAAAAATATATTTTTACAGAATACGATACAACATATAAGTTTGTATGGGATAATATCCAGTATTCTGTATCTAAGGAAAAACTTTATCAAAGATATATTAACTCAATAAACAACAATAATAATGAAATATCTAAATTATTATTTTTATCTACAAACAATGAAGATGTAATAGAAAATAAAAAAACAAATGTTTTTATTAGCCCAAGTAGTTCTCCAAAAAAAGATTTTGTTGAAAATCCACGTACTTTAAGATTAAGATTTTCTAGAAAAGGTGATGTTAAATATATTTCATATCTTGACCAGATAGAAATTATAAAAAGAAGTTTGATAATGTCAAACTTGCCACTTTGTTTCACACATGGGTTTAATCCACAGATAAAATTGTCATTTGCACCACCGATATCTGTAGGATATGAGAGTAATTCTGAATATGTTGATATAGAAATTGCTCGTTCTGTAAATATTTTAGATATAAAAGATAAAATTAATAAATTTTTACCTACGGGGTTTAGTTTATTATCAGCAAAACTTTTTTTCTCTCCATTGAATAAAATGGATGCTTTGAATAACATTATAAATTTAGCTGAATATATAGTTTTCTCTGAACAAGAGTTTGATAAAGATAAACTTGAAAAATTTTTTAAAACAAAAAGTATGTTTGTTGAGAAACAAAAATTTAATTCTTCAATAGTTAACAAAATTGATTTACACGAAGTTGTAAAAAATATAAAACTTATTGAAAAAAAAGTTATTAACTTGTATTTAAGAATAATACCAAATAAAACTTTAAAACCAGAAGTTGTAATAAACAAAATTTTTGACCTTGACAAAGAAAATTTTCAATTAGGTATCATAAGAGAAAATTTATTTATAGAAGATTCAAATGGTAATGTTTTAGAACTGATTTAATTTATACTTAAAACTAATTTATGGAGGTATACTATTATGGCACATGTTACAAATGGAAGAGATAGTAGACCAAAATATCTTGGTGTAAAAATTTACGAAGGTGAAATAGTTAAGCCGGGACAGATTATCGTTAAACAAAGAGGGACAAAGTTTGTTCCTGGGAAAAATGTTTTTATTAGCAAAGATTTTACTATACATTCAAAAATTTTAGGTAAAGTAAAATTTAAAAATTTAGATAAAAATAAAAAATATGTTGAAGTAATACCAACTGAGTAAAAACAATGTTTGTAGATAAAGTAAAAATTTTTGTAGAATCAGGTAAAGGTGGTAATGGATGTGTAAGTTTTCGTAGAGAAAAATTTGTTCCATTTGGTGGACCTGATGGTGGTAATGGTGGTAAAGGTGGAGATGTATATCTTGTTGCTGAACCTCAGATGAATACATTATACGATTTTTATCTTAGGCCACATTATAAAGCTGAAGATGGTCAACATGGTAAAGGTAAAAATATGAGTGGTAAAGATGGTGAGTCATTATATATAAAAGTACCTTGTGGGACTGTAGTTTATAAACTTGATGAAAACAATAATCTAATTTTTCTTGGTGATTTAAATGAACCTTACCAAACACTTTTAGTAGCAAAAGGTGGTAGAGGTGGCAGAGGAAATACTGAGTTTAAATCGTCAACTAACCAAGCACCAAGAGTTGCAGAACTTGGTCAACCATCAGAAAAAATTACATTAGTGCTAGAACTGAAACTTATAGCAGATGTTGGTATTGTAGGTTTACCTAATGCAGGGAAGTCAACTTTGTTATCAGTATTAACTTCTGCAAAACCTAAAATTGCTGATTATCCTTTTACTACGATATTGCCTAATTTAGGTGTGTGTGACTATTCTGGATTTAGATTTGTTTTAGCGGATATACCAGGACTTGTAGAAAATGCACATAAAGGTAAAGGATTAGGAACAGATTTTTTGCGACATATTGAAAGAACAAAAATTTTATTGCATTTATTAGATATTTCTGTTAATGACATAGAACAAATTTATAAAAATTATAATGTTATTATTAACGAATTAAAAAGTTATTCAAAAGATTTAGTAAAGAAACAAATGATTGTTGTACTGAATAAGGTAGATGTTTTGTTACAGGAAGAAACTGAGAAAATTGTTGATAATATCAAGAAAAAAATAAAAAATAAATATCCGGTTGTTGCAATATCTGCAATAAAAAAGCAATCTCTTGATATTTTACTTAAAAAAATTGTAAATTTATTAAATAAAGAAAAAGAACATTCTGTTGAACTAAAAATCAAGAATGAAGTACAGAAACAAAATGTTTTTCAATATCAGCCAGAATATGTTATATTACGCAAGGAAGACAGATTTGTTATAAAAGGTAAAAAAATTGAAGATTTGGTAAGTATGACAGATTTTTCTTCTGAAGAATCTGTACAAAGATTACAAAAAATACTTAAAAAAATTGGTATAGAGAAACTTTTAAGAAAGGAAGGTATAAAAAACGGAGATAGAATAGAAATTGCAGGTATAGAATTTAACTATTTTGAAGATTAGAAAGCCGGCGTAGCTCAGGGGTAGAGCAGGCGCCTTGTAAGCGTCAGGTCGGGGGTTCGAATCCCTTCGCCGGCTATTTTTTTTTTATTATGAGAATGTTATTCCAATCTTTATTAGACCTGTTTACATTTTGTCTTATTATAATAGCAGTATGGCTTATAATAAAATATTCTGATTTTGCAGCTTATTTTTATATTTTGTTTGGTGTATGTTTACTTTTGTTTCATATTACTAAATTTTTATTTTTTGAGATATTAGTGTTATTTATTATCATATTTACAGGGTTTTTATGTATACATTTTTTGTCTTCATTAAATAAAGTAATCATTGTTGGAGAAATAATATTTTTTGGTTTATGGTATATATTATTAATAAACCTCAATGAAATGAAAGAAAAAAAAACAAGTCTTGCTATTTGAAAAAAAAGAAAATTTAGAGAAAAAAATTAGTGAGATAGAATATAATATTAATAATTTACAAACCGAAATGCAAAATAATCTTGTTAAAACACAGAATTATAAAATAATCGAAGAAGTAATAAACAAATTGTCTTCATTTACTACAACAGAACAAATAAAATTTTATTTGTCCGAAATATTTAGTAAGATGTTTCCTCGGTTTGTTACAAAGATATATATAAGCAATGATGATAAACAAATTGATTTTACTACTCAAAAACTGATATCATTTTCAGAGAAAAATATAGTATATGTTTCTGATTTAACTACTTACTTACCTTCTGTAGAACAATATAAAATTTCTGATGTTCATCAAACAAAGGAAATTCTTCTTAAAAATAATATAAATTCTTTTATTTGTTCCAAAATGTGGGATAGCAAACAAAAAGAAGTTATAGGATATTTAATTATTTATTCAAAACATAAAATAGAAGAAGAAAGTTTTAGATTGTTTCTTCTTTTATCTTCATATATTGAAATTACGATATCAAATGCTAAGTTATATGAGAATATAAAAGAACTTGCTATTACTGATTCACTAACCGGGTTATATGTTCAAAATTATTTTAAAGAATTATTAACAGAAAAACTTAAAATGTATAATTATTACAAAAAAACACTTGCAATGGCTATGTTTGATATAGACAATTTTAAACAAATAAATGATACTTATGGACATAATGTTGGCGACGAAGTCCTTGTAAAGTTTTCCAATATTCTCACCACAAGATTAAGAGAGACAGATGTGATATCAAGATATGGTGGAGACGAATTTGCAGTAATTTTCCCTAATACAGACCTAAATAATGCAAAAAGTATCTGTGAAGAGATTCGTATTTTGGTTATGAAAGAAGTGATAGTTGTACCTAAAGTCTCAACGAGTATAGGAACGACTTCAACAAGAACAAAATTTTGTGTATCTTGTGGTGTGAGTTTGTATTCAGAAAAATTTAATTCTGTAGAAGAATTTATAGATTATGTGGACAAGTTGTTATACAAAGCTAAACAAAGTGGCAAAAATAAAGTTGTTTGGGAATAGTTTATGAATCCGATGTTAATAAATTTTATATTTATTGCTATCTTTCCGTTAGTTATTTATATAGCACTAAAGACACAAAAATTATCATTTTTATTAAAATATAGAGCTATATACTATTTTTTTTTATTTGTTTATAACAATTAGTGTTTTATATATTGTAATTGAAAAAAATCTTTATTTTAATACCGTTTTCAACATTTATATTGTGGATAATAATATATGAACAACACATTGTTACAACAGAAAAAATAGATCTACAAATTTCTCAAATGATTAATTCATTAACAGAGAGAATAAAATTATTGGAACAAAATTATGATGAAGTTCGTTATGAATATGAAATTGGATATCAAGAACTTGTGAAGTACTCGAAGTTGTTCTCTCTTGTTGAAGAAATTAATAAAAATGTTGAACTTGATAAAATAGGGGATAAGTTTTGTTCAACAATAGTGGAGTATTTTGGCGCTGATAAAATAAATTATATAGGTATTATATTAACAAAAAAGAAAGATATAGTAGATATTATATCTTTTTCGTCACAAGATACAAATTTTATAAAAATTATTAAAGATATATGGATGGAAAAACAAAATTTTTCTGGTATTGAAGGTGTTTTATCAGAAAAAATACATTCTAATTTGTATACATATATCCTTGTTATAAAACATCAATTATCTTAAGAATTTCTGCCACAATTAAAGTTTTTTATTAACGAAACAAAAATAGGTTTTGTCCGCAGTATATTGTTTAAAGAAATAGAAGAACTTTCTCGTATTGATGGATTGACAGGGTTATATTTAAGGAGGTATTTTATAAATCGGTTAAATAACGAAATACTTCTTGCGACAAGGTATAACAGTTTATTTTCACTAATTATGATTGATATTGATTTTTTTAAAAAAGTAAATGATAGATATGGGCATATAGTAGGCGATTTTGTGTTAAAAGAACTAGCAAAGATTTTATTGGATCAAGTTAAGGAGCAAGGACTTTGTGCAAGATGGGATGGAGAAGAATTTCTGGTTTTTGTACCATATCAGACACCACAACAAGTTGTTCATTTAGCAGAAAAAATAAGAAGCGATGTTGAAAACCATGTTTTTCAACATCAAGATAACATTGTTAGAATAACAATAAGTTGTGGGATAAGTTTTTATCCTAAAGAAGGGGTAAATATTACTACTCTGGTTGAAAGAGCTGATAAAAAACTTTATGAAGCAAAACAATCTGATAGAAATAAAGTTGTTGCTTGAAAATATAATATTTAAAAATTTTTGTTTATGTATTATCTAAAAGTTGTCTTTTATGACGAAATATCTTTTATATAAAGAGTGTAAAACTTTCCAAAGAGATTTAAAATAATATGATTTTATAACCACAATTTATCTAAACAAAAAACAATGTTAGATGGTATATATGACTTTTATATTGCACATGGGTTGAAAAATATAATCCAAGTAATTGTATCTTTTGGAATTAGTAAATAGATAATGAAGTAGCTTCATATTCAGATAGAACCATTTTAGAGAAGTGTTTTTTTTGAAGAAAGATCATTGAACAATTTGTTACAATATTGTAGTAAAATATCTTATTTTGGCTATCCTGATAATTAAAGTTATTATATGATATAAAAATAAAGGTTAGCATATAAGATAAATATTGATGAAAATATCAGAATTTTAACATGAATATATACTACTATATAGATAATTTTTAAAATAGTTGAAATCTTTTTGATAATTTTGTATAATAAAATTTTACCAATGGGGGCCCGTAGCTCAGTTGGTAGAGCACCGGCCTTTTAAGCCGGGTGTCGAGAGTTCGAATCTCTCCGGGCTCAGTTTTTATTATACGCCTGTAGCTCAACTGGATAGAGCAACGGCCTTCTAAGCCGTGGGTTGTGGGTTCAACTCCCGCCAGGCGTGCGTCCATATGAAAACTTTTTAAACTTTTGCTACTATTGAAACTTTTTATTTAGTTGGTGGTTGTAGCTCAACCGGATAGAGCACCTGGCTGTGGCCCAGGTTGTTGCGGGTTCGACTCCCGTCAACCACCCCAAGAGTTTTGACGTTTTGCTACTTTGCTACTTTTGTTACTATTGTCACTTTTGAAACTATTTAATTTCCGGGCGGTTAGCTCAGCGGGAGAGCGCCCGGTTTACACCCGGAAGGCCAGAGGTTCAAATCCTCTACCGCCCAATTTTTGCACTTTTGCTACTTTTGACACTATTGAAACTATTAACTGAAGGGGACGTGGTGTAGCCTGGTTTAACACGCTGGCCTGTCAAGCCAGAGATCGCGAGTTCAAATCTCGTCGTCCCCGGTTTTTGCAATAATTTTTTGATGAGGATTTTTTTATGGCAGAAGTTATCTTAGAAAATGTCACTAAGAAGTATGGTGATGTTGTTGCAGTAAAAAGTATTAACCTTGAAATAAAAGATAAAGAGTTTTGTGTTCTTGTAGGACCATCAGGTTGTGGTAAGACAACTTCATTACGTATGATTGCTGGTCTTGAAGAAATTACTGATGGTAAAATATATATTGATGGTAAAGTTGTAAATAATTTACCACCAAAAGATAGAGATATAGCTATGGTGTTTCAAAATTATGCATTATATCCACATATGAAAGTTTATGACAATATGGCTTTTGGGTTAAAATTACGTAAATATCCAAAAGATGAAATAGACAGACGTGTCCGTGAAGCAGCAGAAATTTTAGGAATTTCACATCTGCTTAACAGATATCCAAAAGAACTTTCTGGTGGGCAGAGACAACGTGTAGCTGTAGGTCGTGCTATTGTTAGGAAACCAAAAGTATTTTTGTTTGATGAACCTTTATCAAATCTTGATGCAAAACTTAGAGTACAGATGCGTGCTGAACTTAAAAAATTGCATGAAAGGTTGCAATCTACAATCATATATGTAACTCATGACCAAGTTGAAGCTATGACTTTAGGAGATAAAATATGTGTTATGAAAGAAGGTGTGATACAACAAGTTGATGCTCCTATTAAATTATATGATGATCCAAAAAATAAATTTGTAGCTGGATTTATTGGTTCACCACCGATGAATTTTGTCCCTGTAGAAATACAAAAAGAAGATAACGAGTTTTATGTTAACGAAGGTAATTTTGTTTTAATATTACCTCAAAAGTTTTATAGCAAGATAGAAAATTATGTGAACAAAAAAATGATATTAGGCATAAGACCTGAACATATGTATGATATAATTTCCTTTTCAGGACAGATTCAAAAAGGATCTGTTATAAAACTTACTGTAGATTTTATTGAACTTCTCGGTTCAGAAATTTATCTACATTTAAATAGTGGGAAAAACAATTTTGTAGTAAAAGCAGAGCCACATACAAATGTTCGTCCGGGACAGTTAATAGAAATAGTTGTTAATCTTGACAAGATACATCTTTTTGATTTTGAGACAGAAGAAACAATTGTATAAAACTTATTTTGTCTCGTATATATAAACAATAATAAATAGTATACACAATAGTGTAATAATACAACCTATCTTGAAACTTATTGGATCATAATAGAACCATATTTTATTTTTCTCTCTCGGTAAATAAATACAGTTCATAAAAATATTACAATAATATATTTCTGTTTTTTTGTTATTAACTAAACATTTCCATCCAGGATAAAAATTTTGTGTTAATACTAAAAATCCCTCCTTAGAAAAATTTGTCTCTACATAGATTTTGTTATTTAAATAATAAAACTTATCTATTAATCTGTCAATTAAATGATTACTTTGATAATTTAAATTTTGTGTGTTTTTATGATGTAATATAACTGTATCAAAAAGTTCAAATTTTAATTCTTTCATCAGTTTTAATGCATTATCCAGATTTGTCTCTTCAATTTTTTTTGTAACAAAAAATGCTGGTGGTAAAACAAAAGGATTTTCATAAATTTTAAGTTCATTGTTTTTTATCAGTTTTAACAATTTAGTATTTTGGGGAATAATTGAAATTATATATTTAACATTTGATATAGATAAAAAAGGAACTGCTTCATCTAAAGAAGAACAACTATAAACAAAATCTAAAAATTTATAATAATTTTTAAGTTCTATATCTTGTCCTCGAAAGTTAAATAATAAAAACTCTAAGTTTTCATCACCAAACAATCTATCTCGGTATTTCAACATTGATTCATATAGTGTTTTCCCTTTAACTGATAGTGCTAAGTTTTGTGTTATTGGTGTTAAAGCAAAACGATATGGATATTTGTCTTCAAACTTTTTTTGCAATAAAAATTCTGGATTAGGAGTTGGTTGTTCTAGAATTGTTTTTGGTAATAAAATACTGATTTTAGTTGAATATGTATATAATTCAATAAAACAAACTATAGGGAAAATAATGATAAATAAATATCTATATTTCTTATATCTTTTAACAAATAAAAAAATGAATTCTGTCCCATAACTTGTTAATAAAGATAAAATAAAAACTAATATAAAAATTGAAGTTGATGGATAACGAAAAATTCTTATAAATGGTATAAACTTATATAATTGTTTAAACAAAATAAAATTTTCTCCTAAAGAGTATAACAAAAATAATAATATAATAAATACATAAAAACTTTTTTCTTTATTTTCTTTTATATAAAAGAAACCTATAATGGATAAACAAATACCAATAAACCCAATATAAAATGTATACCACCAATAATTTGGTATAGACAAAACTTCTGTTGGAGCAAAATTTTTTATGTTAAACTGCCAACTAAATGGATATACAAAGTTTATTATATCTTTTAAATTTAGAGAACCTAAGACAGTATCTTTATAACTCATCCCAAATTTAGTAATATCTTTTATTCCTTTACCTGAACGTGTTGAATAATAAAAAAATTCTGTCGTAGGTAAAAACTGTATTGCAGAGATTAAGATAGAAAATAGTATGCTTAATAAACAACTTACAATAGGAATATACGATTTGTGTTTATATGAAAGATAAACAGAATATAATAGTAAATATACTATTGAATAAAACCAAATTTGAGCATGACCAGCTAAAAATTGCATCGTAATAATTATAGAAACAAAGACAATTTTTTTAAAATCAAATTTGTCTGTGATATAAGGGAACAAATAAATTATTAAAGGTAGCCATATCAATGTTGAAAAAACACTTAAAAATTCTGTCCTACTGACAATATATCCATTAAATGTCCAAATTATACTTCCACATAATGATGAAACAAAACTTAATTTTTTCTTTAACAAAATATACATAAAAAATGATGAAAGAAAAAAATGTAGGATTAAAAAAATTTTGTATGCAACTACAAAATCTTTTATAACAAAAAATACTACACTAAAAGGATAAAACACTTGTGATTGTAAATTTGCAATCAAAGGACTACCACAACGATTGTAAAAATTCCATAATGGAAGAAAATCTAAATATGTAGAATTTGAATAAAACAAATTTTTTAAATGATAATTAATAAACATTTTCCATGGTCTAAATTGTATCATAAGATCACGTTGGAAATATGTTAGGTCAGAAAATACAAGTTTGTTATAAAAAATAATAGTTAAACAAAATAAAATTATTGCAGATATAAAATAAAAACGTTTTTTCATAATTTAAGGCTATTAAACAACTTTAATGAATTTGTGTCCATAATTTTTTCTAAATCTTCTAAATCACTATTTCTAAATTTAGAAATTTTTTCTAAGATATACACTAAATTTAATGGCGTATTTATTTTTCCTCTGAACGGTTCCGGAGATAAATATGGTGAATCTGTTTCTATAACAATTTTATCTTCGGGTAATTTCAGAATTAATTCTTCATAATTTTTATTGTTTTTAAAAGTAACTATGCCAGTGAAACCTAAATACAAACCTAAGTCTAAAACACTTTTTGCAAAAATGTAATCACCACTAAAACAATGTATAACACCATGTTCTACGTTATTGTATTTTAAAATTTCAACAATTTTTTGGTTACTATTTCTAGAATGAATAATAAGAGGTAAAGAACATTTTTTTGCAAATTCAATATGTGATAAGAAACAATTTACTTGTTGTTCTTCTGATGAAAAATTATAATAAAAATCTAACCCTGTTTCACCTATTGCTACTAAACGTCCAGTAGGGTAAACTTTATTAAACAAAGATGTAAGTTTTTGTAAACTAAATTCTTTTGCATTATGTGGATGTATACCAATACTACAATATAAAAAATTATATTTTTTATAATAATTTAGAAAAAAATTAATTTCTTGTTCTGTTTCACAAATACATATAATACCAATAAAATTTAATTTGTTTATTTTTTCTAATAAAAAATCTATGTTGTTATCTAACAATTTATTATCAAATAAATGTGCGTGTGTGTCAAACATAGCAGTTAGTTAAAGATAATTTATTGATTTGATTAATATGTGTTTTTAATTTTTGTAATTCTTCAAACTTGTATATCGGTTGAATTATGCCAGGAATACCATTGAATAAAAAAATTGTGTTGTTATGTAGTAGAGGGTCAATTTCGTCTGAAATATCTTTAAACATTTTTGTATGTGGGACAATAGCCAGTTCACATAAACGTATTCTAATTTTATATTTTGAAATAAATTCAATATTTTTATAAATACTTTCAATAGTTTCTGTAGGTAAACCTAAAAGAAGATATACAGAAATTTGTTGTGGACTAAATCCAGCAGAAAAAAGGTTGTTTAATCCAAGTTCAAAATCTTCCAAAAACAATTTTTTGTCAACAATACTATGTACTTTATCTGAAACAGTTTCTAAACTTAATCTTAAATCACTAAATCCTAATTGAAACATTAATTTTGCTATTTCTTTCGTTATAAACTTAGGATTGATTCCGTTAGGTGTATAAAATTTTAATGGCAAGTTTAATTTTAATAGTTCGTAAAACAACTCTGTGGTTGTTCTTATGTTTACACTATCTAACAATTCGTCATCATAAAAAACAAAATTTTGGCAACTTGTTGTTTCATATAAAGTTCTTATTTCGTTAACAAACTGATTAATACTTTTTGTTATATATTTTGGATGTATTTTTTTTAATCCACAATAAGCACAGTTGTATCTACATCCGTAAGAAAATCGTGTTGTTACATAAAATACTTTTTTGTAATGAGAAAAATCTGGTTGAGGAAAGTTAGTAAAATTATCATATTGATCTTTATATGGTAAACATAAATAATCTAATAGTTCTGTAAAATCTGAAGAATAAAAAATTTTTGAAGTTTTATCAGAAAAATTTTGAGATGCATGTTTAGATGATAAAATCGGATATATACCACCAAGTAAAATTTTGGTCTTAGGTAAAACTTTTTTTGCAAGGTCTATTATTTCTTTTACTCCTAAATACCAATATGTTGTTGAACAAGTGATAATTAAATAATCAGCATCTTTATTAGATGAGAAAAAATTAAGGATATCTTTTTGTGAAATACCATAGCGTTTAAATTTTAATGGTATGTTTTTGATTATATCAGGTTTGTCAATAAAAATAAAAGGATATCTCCCTGTACCATCAGAGTTTGGTTTGATATATGTAAAAAAATTTCTGTCAAGACAATCAAGAAGAACAACTTCAGTATTATAAAATTTTAATATATTTGACAAATAAAGTAAACCTAATGGTTTCAACCATACATCGTATGCACTAAAATCATATATAGGAGGATTTACAAGTAATACTTTCACATATGAAATATACTAAAAAAATTATATTTGTTTCAACACTTTTTTTATCACAATAAATTTTAGATTGTTTAATCTCATAAAAATAGAGACGAACAACAATAATTTTTACTACAAGAAATTTCATCTGAAAAATAATTGATATTTTATCAAAAATTATATATATTTACAACATACCATATTTTATTCACAAAATTGATAGAAAAAAACTTTTTTATACACTGTGAAGAAAATATACAATAGTGAAAAATATAAAAAAAAGGTAGCAATGTTAATATCTGGCGGTGTTGATTCTTCAGTTGCTACATATTTGTTGTTACAGAAAGGATATAAAGTAATAGGTGTAACATTAAAACTTTGGTCTTGTGATTCTTTAACTGATATTCAGAAACAACTCTGTTGTTCACCTAAAGATATATACGATGCAAAAACAGTTTGTGCTCAGTTAGGTGTTCAACATTATGTTTTAGATTTTTCAAAAGAGTTTAATGATTATATTGTAGAAAATTTTTGTAAAAAATATATCTCTGGTTTTACACCGAATCCGTGTGTATGGTGTAACAACAAAATTAAGTTTGGTATTGTTTTTGACAAACTTAAGAATTTGTTTAATATAGATTTTCTTGCAACAGGTCATTATGCAAAAATTGTTGTTTCAGACGGGAAGTATTTTATAAGCAAAGCAAAAGACGAAAATAAAGACCAGTCATATTTTCTATGTAATATACCTAAAGAAGTTTTACCATATATTTTATTTCCGTTAGGCGATTTAACTAAAGAAGAAGTTAGGGAAATTGCTGCTATATCAGATTTAAAAGTTGCAAATAAAAAAGAAAGTTTTGACATATGTTTTATCCCTGATGGAAATTATGGGAAATTTATTATTTCAAAAGGAATTAGTATTCAACAAAATGGTAAAATAGTAGATTATCATACAAAAAAATTTTTAGGATATCACAAAGGATATTTTTATTATACAATAGGACAACGAAAAAATCTTGGTATCAAAGGTGCAAAATCACGTATGTATGTTGTAAAGATAGAACCACAAACGAACACTGTTTATGTTTCTACAGAAAAAGATTTGTATTCAATAGAACTTTTAATACAAAACCCTATTTTATATGAAGATCTAACAAAATTAAACTTTTTAGAACTATTTTGTAAAATTAGGTATAGATTTTTGCCTGTTAGATGTAAAATAGAAAAAGTTGACAAAGATAAAATTAAACTTTTATTTGAACAAAAAGTGAAGGCGGTTACTAAAGGACAATATGCTGTTGTTTATGACAAAGGTGGTAGAATTGTTTTAAGTGGAGAAATAGTTGAATAATAAAATTTTTGATAAAAAGTTGATTTTATATGTTATAATTTTGTATAGTCAAAAACTATGAAACAAAAAGTTATTATTATACCAATTTTTATGTTGTCAGTTATACAAACTTTATTTTCACAGATAAATTTATCTAATTTTTACAAACCATATCAAACAACAATTTGTTGTCCAGTTAACACTTATGGTCTAGAACTACAAATGAATTATTCTATTTTAGAAGCTAGTACTGCTGAGTTACAAATACCTGTTGCTTTATATTGGGGTATGATTGAAAATTTTGAGATTGGCTTAGCAATTAGTGGTATAAGCAGAAGTTATAAAGATTCTGTTGATAAAGGTGTTTCGGATCTTTTATTCGCTACAAAATATAATTTTTTAAAAGAAGAAAGTAATAAAAGTATTGCAAAACCTACAATATCAGCAGAACTTGGTGTGAGTTTACCTTTAGGGGATTATAATAAAGGGTTTGGTACAGGAGGAGTAGGTATTATGATTATGTGGTTGCTTGAAAAAGAAATTGTGCTTAGGTCTCAACATTATTTTAATATTTTAATAAATCTGGGATATAAATATAATACAATAAATCCTGATAATTACAAATATGGAGAAAATTTATTTTATTCTTTTAGTAGTTGGTTTAATCTTAATGAAAGTTTTAAGTTTTATTTTGGTGTTAAAGGTGATAATAAAAAGAAAGACGAATATAATAATAAAGAAGTTGAAAATTCAGAAAAGTTTGAGTCATATATATATTGTGGTATAAACTATGATTTAGACGAGTATCGTAAATTTTTTACTGCTATTTTCTTAGGTATTACAGAAGATGCAAAAGATTTAATTTTTAATATAGGGATGATGTATTAAATCTATGACACAAAAAACTTTTGTTTTAGACACTAATGTTTTATTGCACGATCCAGAATCATTATTTGTTTTTGCTGACAACAAGGTAGTGATACCAATGACTGTAATAGAAGAACTTGATATGTTGAAACATCGTAATGATGAACTTGGCCGTAATTCAAGATTGGTATCAAGAAAAATTGATTTGTTGAGATCTAAAGGAAATATAATAGAAGGAGTAAAACTTGACAACGGTGGTGTGATAAAAATAGAACTTGATTGGGATAAAGAACTACCTAAACAGTTCATTGAAAATAAAACAGATCACAGGATTTTATCGGTAGCTTTGAAACTTAAAAAAGAGAAAGAAAAAGTTGTTTTTATAACAAAAGATATAAACCTTAGAATAAAAGCAGAAGCGCTAGGTCTTGTAACACAAGATTATGAACGTTCAAAAGTTAGTATTGAGTCAGTATACAGAGGTATAAAAGAGTTTGAAGTAAGGAAAGAAATTGTTGATAAAATTTTTTCTACAAATAAATTGTTAGTTGAAGAATTAATAAAAGAAGTTAATGTTAAAGAAGATGAATTGTTTTTTAATGAATTTTTAATATTAAAATTTAACAAATCAAATAGTGTGTTATGTAGGATAAAAAAAGGAGATTTAGGTAAAAAAGAAGTTGTTAGAGTATCATCTCATGATATATGTGTTTTTAATATAAAACCTTTAAATGTACAACAAAGATTTGCTATGGAACTTCTTTTAGATGATAAACTTAGTTTAGTAACATTGTTAGGTGTAGCAGGTGCAGGAAAAACACTTTTAGCATTATCCTGTGGGTTACATAAAGTTATTGAAGAAAAAATATATAGACGGCTGTTAATAAGCAGGCCTGTGGTACCAATGGGTCGTGATATTGGATATCTACCAGGGACAAAAGAAGAAAAACTTTCAAGTTGGATGGGTGCTATTTATGACAACTTAGATTTTTTAATTAGTAAGATGTATAAATATGATACTGAAAAATTGCAATCAACAATGCAATACTATTTTGAAACAGGGTTAATAGAAGTAGAAGCGTTAACATATTTACGTGGACGTAGTTTACCGAACCAGTTTTTTGTAATAGACGATGCTCAAAATCTTACACCTCATGAAATTAAAACTATTGTTTCGCGTGCTGGCGAAGGAAGTAAAATTGTTCTTACTGGAGATCCATATCAAATAGATAGTCCATATTTAGATGATTCATCAAACGGACTTGTTTATTTAATTGATAAGTTCAAAGGACAAGAAATTTTTGGGCATATAACTTTTACAAAAACAGAACGATCTCAACTTGCAGCACTTGCAGCTGAACTTTTATAGCTATTATGGATAAAAAAGAACAAAAATATATTGATTTACATGTTCACACAGTATATTCTGACGGGAATTTCACACCTAAAGAAATAATAAAGTATTGTAAAAAATTAAATATCGTAGCGGTTAGTATTACTGACCACGATTCAACTGACGGAGTTAGAGAAGCGATAGAAGAAGGTATTGATGTTATTCCAGGAGTAGAACTTTCTGTAGAATGTGAAGAATCATGTGAAGGAGAAGTTCATATACTTGGATATTATATTGATATTGAAGATAAAATTTTACAACAAAAATTAGAATTTTTCCGAAAAGCAAGACAGCAACGCGCATATGAAATTATTGAAAAATTAAAAACGTTGAATATTCTTTTAGACAAAGAAGAAATTTTTAAAAATAAAAATTTAACACAAAGTATCGGAAGACTACATTTTGCAAAGTTGATGGTTGAGAAAAAAATTGTATCTTCTGTAAAAGAAGCTTTTGATTTATATTTAGGATACAACAAACCTGCATATGTTCCTAAAATAAAATTGAAGCCACAAGAAGCTATTTCAATGATAATTGAGTCAAAAGGCATTCCAGTCTTAGCACATCCTTATTTAAGTATTTATATAGATTCTAAAACTATAAAAAAATTTGTAGAATATGGAATTAAAGGTATTGAAGTCTACCATTCAAGACATCATAAAAATATAATTGAAGAACTAACAAATTTAGCAGAAAAGTATGAACTAATAATCACCGGCGGCAGTGACTGTCATGGGACTATAGATGGTAGTACACCTTTGCTTGGTAACATAAAAATTCCTTATTCTCTATTAGCGCCATTAAAAAAATATAAAGAAAAACTCGGAGATAATAAACAATTCTGTTTAACATAATAGTGTTTAAAAGTATTGATTTTTGTATTAAAATTTTGTAGCAAAATATAGCAAATAAAAAAATTATGAATAAATTTTCTGATAGAGCACAAAAAGTTATTTTAATTGCGCAAGAAGAAGCTAAACGTCTTAACCATGATTATGTTGGAACAGAACATTTGTTATTAGGATTAGTTTCTGTTGGTGAAGGTTTAGCTATACAAGTGTTACTTAATCTTGGAATTGATTTAAAGAAAATAAAATATGAAATAGAAAAAATTGTTCCGCCAGGTGATAATGTGATGGTGTTAGGAGAGATACCTTTCTCACCACGTGCTAAAAAAGTATTAGAATATGCTGTTGAAGAAGCAAATCTCATGGGGCATATATATGTTGGTACCGAACATATTCTTTTGGGATTGTTAAGAGAGAACGAAGGTATTGCAGCACGTGTATTGGAATACTTAGGTGTTACTTACGAAGATGTGCAAGAAGAAATTTTTTCATTGTTAGGCGATGCAGAAACACAAATACCATTTTTTAAACCTTCAAAAGCTGTAAAACATATACGAAAAACTCTAAAAACACCTACATTAGATGAGTTCAGCCGTGATCTTACACAATTAGCAAGAGAAGGGCAACTTGATCCTATAATAGGTCGAGAAGCAGAGGTTGAACGTGTGATACAAATTTTATCTCGTAGGACAAAAAATAATCCTGTATTAATAGGTGATCCTGGTGTTGGAAAAACAGCAATAGTAGAATGTTTAGCACAAAAAATTGCTTCAGGAGAAGTTCCTGAAATTTTATATAGCAAACGAGTTGTATCTTTAGATCTAGGTGCAGTAATTGCTGGGACAAAATATCGTGGTGAGTTTGAACAACGAATGAAAAATATAATGGAAGAAATTCGTCGTAGTAAAAACAATATAATACTTTTTATTGACGAATTACATACAGTGATAGGTGCGGGAGCTGCGGAGGGCTCTGTTGATGCTTCTAATATGTTAAAACCAGCGTTAGCACGTGGTGAACTACAATGTATAGGTGCAACAACTATTGATGAGTATAGAAAATATATAGAAAAAGATCCAGCATTAGAGCGTAGATTCCAGCCTGTTTTAGTTGAACCACCAACTGTTGAACAAACAATAGAGATACTAAAAGGAATAAAAGAAAAATATGAAAATCATCATAAAGTTATATATTCTTTGGAAAGTTTGATTGCAGCAGCTGAACTTTCAGATAAGTATATAAATGACAGATTTTTACCAGACAAAGCAATAGATTTAATTGATGAGGCAGGTAGTAGATTAAGATTAAAAACTACGCAACTTCCTGAAGAAATTAAACTTAAGATGGAAGAATTACAAACTATAACTACTTTGAAAGAAGAAGCATCTAAACAACAAGATTTTGAACAAGCAGCAAAATATAGGTCTAAAGAAATGCTACTGAAAAAACAAATTGAAGAAATGAAGAAACAATGGAAACAAAATCGTGAAAAAGAAACACCTGTTGTTACAGCAGAAGATATAGCGTATATTGTTTCAAAATGGACTAATATACCTGTAACAAAAATTACAGAGCAAGAAAGTCAAAAATTGTTAAATATAGAAAACGAGTTACATAAAAGAATTATAGGTCAAGATGAAGCTGTCAAAGTTGTAGCTAATGCTATTCGTAGGTCAAGAACAGGTATAAAAGATCCTAAACGTCCGATAGGTAGTTTTTTATTTCTCGGACCAACTGGTGTTGGTAAAACAGAACTTGCAAAAGCGTTAGCAGAATTTTTGTTTGGTAATGAAGATGCAGTGGTAAGAATAGATATGTCAGAATACATGGAAAAATTTAATGTATCAAGGTTGATAGGAGCACCGCCGGGATATGTCGGCTATGAAGAAGGTGGAGTTTTAACTGAACATATAAGAAGAAGGCCATATTCTGTAGTTTTACTTGATGAAATTGAAAAAGCACATCCTGATGTGTTCAATTTGTTGCTACAAATCATGGATAATGGTGTATTAACTGATAGTTTAGGACATAAAGTTAGTTTTAAAAATGTTGTTCTTATTATGACATCTAATATCGGTGCAAAACTTATTTCGAAAGGTAAATCTATAGGGTTTGTTCAATCTGAAGATGAAGAAAACGAATATAAAAATATGAAATCATTACTTGTTGATGAACTTAGGAAAGTATTCAATCCAGAATTTTTAAATCGTATTGATGAAATTGTGGTGTTTAAACCGTTAACAAAAGAAGAAATGAATAAGATTTTAGATCTTATGTTAATAAAAATTAATGCGAAACTGCAAAAGAAAAATATAGAAGTTGTCTTTTCTAACGAAGTCAAACAATTTTTGTTAGAAAAAGGATTTGACCAATATTATGGAGCAAGACCACTTCTGCGTATTTTACAAAAATATGTAGAAGATGCTATTGCAGAAGAAATTTTGTTAAAACACAACCTTGCCACTACAGACAAGTTGTATAAAGTTTTATCATACATTGATCCTGTTAGCGAAAAAATTAGATTCGAATTATCTGGTTCGTATCCTGATATAAAAGAAGTGACTTGAAGAGGGTTCTTTCCATTAAAAAAGGATACTATGATCTTATTTATTTTTTTCTTCTCATAACAAATTATTCGACTTTTTTTGTTGCTAAAAATTGGTATAATAATGTAATTTGTTGAACATGTTTAAGTTTAATAAATTTAACTGTTGTAGAACTTTGGGAAATGAAAAAAATAAAAATTATATTATTTTTAATAATTAGTATCGTGATTATAGAAGTAGTAGTAAATTTATATCTTTTTATTAACAAAGATAAAATAGCTAAACATTTTCTTACAGATTATAAAATCAGTCATTTGTTTTATATATTTCCTCACATGTTGTACTTACATAAAATTGAGATTTTATCTCCTGTAGTTAAACTAAGCAGTAACGGTTTATTCTTAAATTTTGAAATATCAGAAATAATTAAAAAAAATTTTGTAATAGAGAAATTATATTCTAAAAATATATTTTTAGAAATAATGCAAATAAAACACACAGATGTTTCTAAAGATGAAAAACATAAACTTCAAAAAGAAATAAATCAGTTCTTAACCAATCTTCCTTCAAAAATAAAAATTTATGAAGTTAAGGTTAAATACAAGAATAAAGTTGTAGCGATACGTAATGTTACAAGAAATGATAAAAAAAGAGATAAAATAAATATATTTTTTGAAACTGGTGAAGAAAAAGCTATCTCAAAATTTAATTTTTCTGCTGACCTTAATAAAGCTACTTGGTTGTTAAATGGAAAAATTTTTCTACAGGTTATGCCGGTAAAAAATTTTTATCATATAAATCTTCAAATTCATGGAATGTATGATTTTGAACAACTACAGAAGTATAATTTGGAATTAATAAACCAAAATGGAGAGAAAAAGATGAAAATTTATGGATCTTTTAAGTTGTTACCAATTGAATTTTATAGTAAAATAGAAAACAATATTATAAATGGTGAACTAAAAATTTATGAAAATAAAAAAGAGGATTATATAAGTTATAATGGAACTTTTAATTTTATGAAGCATGATATGTTAAGAACATACTTAACTGCAAAAATTGGTACTGATAAAGAGTATGAATTGCTGATAAATTTAAGCAACAACAATTTTATGTTTAATAGTCAAGTTATTAATAATAGTGGGAAATTTTTGGTTAAATACAAAAATAAATTTGTTAACGGAATAATAAAATATTACGATACTAATAATGTTCTTATATTAACCAGCAATCAAAAAAATGTACCATTTGATTTCCATATAGATTTTACTGAAAAAAATAATGTTGTTCTACAAGGTGTAGTTTTTGATTATAAGACAGAAACATTTATTACTTTAAATAAACAAAATTTTATAGTAAAAAGTAGTGCAAAATCTGAAAGTGGAAATATAAAGTTTGAATTTGATACTAACTACTCTACTGCAATTATATACACAAAATATGATAATTCAGTGTCAGGATCTTATATAGAGTTGAACAGTTTTATAAATTTATTTAAAAATATAATTTTTGATATTAAATCTAAAAATATGAAATTTGTTCAAAAAAAGTTCGATTTTATTGCTTACGGAGAAACATTAATTAAAAAAGATAGTATAAATTATAAAATAGATATTAAAAATTTATCTATTGATAAAACACAAGTTTTGAATAATGCACAAATTATTGGTGAATATAAAAATAATTTGTGTGATTTTATTGTTAAAGGGAAAGATGAGCCGTTCTATATTAAAGGAAATTATAATACAAAAAAACATTCATATATTGCAGAAGTAAATATAAAAAGAAAAAATTTTGTTATCGGTGGAATAAAAACCAATTTAGTTTCAACATTAAAGATTATAAAGGATGAAGAATCTTTAATATCAGGAGAGTGGGAATTAGAAAACATTTATTGGAATAAACAAAAAGTTATAGATAAAATTAACGGTAAAATAAAAAATGACAAAGACATTATTGTATTATCAGGTTTGGCAGTAAATAAAGGGGAAAAATATCCGTTTATAACAACAATACCATTGAAAACAAAAATAGTAAATATAAAAGTTCAAGATATTATTTCTTACAAATTTTTAGAAGATAAAATGACTGCTGAAGTTAATTTCGACCTAAATTCTATTATAAAAGAAAAAACTGAAAAGTATTTTACAGGAAAGTTATACAGTAGCAATAGTGAGATAATAATTTCTTCGTCTACATATATAAGAGATAAAAATATAATAACATTAGTTGGAAGAATAAAAAACTTGAATATAAAAAATAATAATTTTGTTGGAAATTTCTTTTGTTCAATTGTTGGATTACAAAAAAATATATTAGAGATAAACATTTTCTTTAAAAATTTTTGGATAAATAATTATTATGTTGAAAACTTTGAAACAAAATGTATTTACGATATTGCAAAAAAACAGATTGAATTTGTAAATAGTAAAAATTTAACAGGGAAAATTGCTTTTTTGGGAAATAGTGTTTTGTTTGATAATTTTAATTTTTTCTTATCTGAAAATAAAATATTGTTTTGTAATGGCAAAATAGGAAATAATGGAAATGTTTTAAAATTATATTTAACAAAATTTCCTATAGAAACTTTGATAAATATGTTCAAAATATCATTAGCAGATATTAAAGGTGAAGTAGATGCAAATATAGAAATAATGACAACAATGAATAACAAAATTTTGTCATACGAATTTAAATCAGATCTTGTTGCAAAAGATATCGAGATTTCAAAAATTAAAATTGAACAGATCAACGCAGAGATATTAAGTAGCAAGAACTATTTAACCATAAAGTATTTTGATGTTATATTTAAATCACAACAAAAAATATCGTCAAAAGGAAGTTATAATTTTGATACTAAAGAAATGGATTTTTTTGTTTCTTCCTACAGATGCGATTTGTCTATATTTAACAACATTTATGATGTAGTAAAGACAGCTGAAGGAAAATTATCTCTGAATGCTCACATTAAAGGTAAAAAAAATAAACCTCAAATATATGGATTTTTAACTATTTCAAACGGCAAGATAAGTTTTAGTAAATATGGGAAGTATCTAAAAAATATAAATTTAGAGTTAGTATTTAACAAAAATAAAATAGATATTAAAAAATGTATTGCTGAGTATGAACAAACAAAAATTTTAGCATATGGTAACTATGAGATAAATAATAAATACTTTATAAATGTAAAAACACAAAATGGTGATGGACTTTATGTTTCGATACCAGAATTGTCTTTACCAATAAACAGGTTTTTAGGTTTTGTAAAAACTGAACAAACTTTTATTTCTAACGGGAATTTGCAATTTGATATTATTATAAAAAAGGACAAAATTAATAGTTTACCGGTTATATTGGGGAATATTGTAATGAACAACACATATTTTACTTATCCTGGTAAAATTTCTGTTAAAAAAACAGGAATGTTTAACAAAATTTTCTATGACATTAACTTAATTGCAAATAATAATGTATGGTTCGAAAACGAATCATTATTAGCTAACATTGTAGGAAAGGTTAACTTCAAATATTCTAATGGTATGGATAAAAGTGACATAAATGGAGAAGTAGATGCAGTACATGGTAAAGTAAATTTTTTAAATACATATTTCAATATCAAATCGGGCAATTTAGGAATAATACATCGTGAGGTATACCTTGAAGTGTTAGCTGAAACAGATATTGTTACACAAGAAAGAGAAAGAATTAATGTTCAACTTGTAATACCTAGAAGTAAAATCGAAGATATAAAACCGAAATTGTATTCCACAACATATCCACAACTGAAGACCGAAGATATAACTGCATTGATTATTGGTGTCGGTAAAATACAGAAGTATGAAAACAAAGTCGAGATTTTGTCGTCAGAAAAAATAGATGTGTTGCCATTACTTAGAACACAGTTTATGAAACTTGTAGATACATCATTAACAACACCTTTTATTAGAAATATATTACAGAAATGGGGTATAGCTGACAATGTAGTGATTTCACAAGTAGAACCAGATTTTTTATCTCAAAATGTCGATACCAAACAGAATAACCAAGAAAATATGAGATTTGTTGATATATTTAAAAACACAAAATATGGAATTGAAAAATATATCACTCCGGATATGATAATAGGATACAGTATCTCTGTTGCTGAATTACAAAATAAACTTAGTCTCAGACATGAGTTTGAAGTTAGTTATAGATTAAAAAATAATATTTTTATTAAAGGTGTTTATGATTACGGATTAAAAGATTTTGCTACCGGAAGATATAGTTCTGATGTCAAAATTCAGTTAGAACCAAGGTTTAAACTTAAAAGCTGGGCTGAAGAAGAAGCAGAGTCAGAAAAAGAAAAATAAATAATGTATTATTGAAATAAAATTTTATGTTTTATAATATTTACTATGACAAATGATATAGAAAATAATAATAAAATGTATGACCCTAAAGAAAAACTTATTTTAATAGTTGATGACGAAGAAACAATTTTAGAGTTTTTACAATATTATTTGAAAGATCAGGGGTTTAAAGTGGATATAGCGTTTGATGGTCAACAAGCATTAGAAAAAAATTAAAAATAATAAGCCTGATTTGGTTATACTTGATGCAATGTTACCTAAAAAATCTGGATATGAAATTGTAAAACTTTTACAACATGAATATAAGGAATTGCCTGTGTTAGTTATTACTGGACATTTTCGTGATATTGAAACACAAATGATGTTTAAATTAGAACCAAATGTAAAAGAATTTTTGGTGAAACCTGTCCAACCAGATTTTTTGATCTCAAAAGTCCATAGTTTATTAAAAACTAAACCTAAAGAAATATCAATTGCTGAACAAAAAGTTGATGAATTTAAGAAAAAATATCAATAATGAAAAGTTTTTTTATAAGAAATTATAAGATAATAATTATAATTATTTGTTGTGTGATAATTGTGTACATATTTGTTTATTTAGATATTTTTTTTCGTGCACGAACTGCATATTTTGAGGCAGAAAAATATATGGATTGGTACTATAATCCACAAAAGAAAATAGAATATATTCAAAAACAAGTAGACGTAGAAAAACAAATATTAAACAGAATGTTATCAAAAAGGGAAATCTCGCAAGAAGAATATAAAATTAAATCAGAACTTATAGAGTTTAACAAAAAGAGACAAATTGAGGAAAGTTCGTTAAAATATGCATATATATGGTATAAGACAGTTATAGATTTGTTTTCTCCGCCGGAAACTAAATGGGTAAAACTTGCAAAACAAAAAATAGGTCAGGTCAGACAATTGTGGAAGACAGAACTCGAACAAAAAGGATACAAAATAGAAGATTATATGATAGAATAAAAAAACTATGTATATAAAAGTTTTAAAATCAAAATTACAAGGTTTAACAATAACAAGCAAAAATCTCTATTATACTGGTAGTATAAAATTAGACAAAAAATTTTTAGATCTAGCAAATATACAACCATATGAAATTGTCCAAATTGTGAACATTAACAATGGAGAACGATTTGAAACATATGTTATACCTGCAAAAAAAGGCTCAAAAATTGTTGCTTTACAAGGTGGTGCAGCTAGATTAGGTGAGATAGGTGATCTGCTTATAATTATGTCGTTTTGGTATAAAGAAGTTGAAGATAAAAATAAATTAAAACCTATTATAATTACATTTAGTAAAAATAATACAATCAACAAAATTATAAAATAAATTAACTTTCCTAAGTTAATTATGTAATAACTTACCAAAAAACTTTATTTGCATTATATGAAACATATATTATTAAAACATATATATACATCATGATTATTATTTTTAAAAAAGATAAGTTATTAGAACATAAAAAGTTAGAATAAGGTATTATCCATGATAAAACTATTGGTATATAACAAAATAATAAAATTTTTTTATGCTCTTCTATTGATACCTTTTTGTTATTCATTATTCCTTACTTTGATTTATATTATAAAAAATATTCAATTAAGTAACAAACTTGTTCAATACTTTCTTTTAGGGGCGGGAGGATATCTTTGTCTTCATTTTTTGTTCTATAAACCAATGATGTTATATGTTATAGGTCATGAGTTTATACATATGATAAGCACATACATTTGTGGCGGTAAAGTCAAAAAAGTAAAAATAGGTACTTCTTATGGTAGTGTAAATGTTAACAAAGTTAACACTTTTATAGCTTTATCGCCGTATTTTGTGCCTTTATATACTATTATTGTCACTCTTTTATGGGCTATATTAAAATATATTATTAAAATAAATTTGTCAATTGAGATTTTGTCATTTTTTATTGGATTTACTATAATGTTTCATTTATTGCTCACAATATATGCAATATATATTGGTCAGCAGGATTTTAAAATTTCTGGTTGGTTGTTCTCAATAATAATAATTTTTATTATTAATTGTTTAATACTAATTTTTTTGTTTATACTTTTGTTTTTACCTAAGATACAAATTTCTCAAATAAAAGATTTTTTTTTGTTGAATACAAAGAATGCTTATATTATTTGTTACCAAAAAGTTATAAAATTCATAAACTATACAAAAATATTTTTTGGCAAAACATGAAATGAAAACAAAAATTTTTAATAACAATAGTGTTCAACAAGAAATAAAAAGAAAAAGTTTACATTTTTTGACTATATTATATCCTTTGTTGTATAACATAGTTTCTTATAATACTGCTGTGATAGTTTCAGCTTCTTTAGTTATAATAGATTTAACATTAGAAACGATTAGATTATTATATCCTTCTGTTAATAGATTTTTGTTAAAATTATTTGAAGGAACACATAGAGAAAAAGAAAAAGAAAATGTATCAACTTTAATCTGGACATTATCAGGCGCGTTTCTCACCATATTTTTATTTCCAGAAAATAAAAGTATAGTAACACTAAGTTTGTTATATCTCACATTAGGAGATAGTGTAGCAGCATTAATTGGTATAAAATTCGGTAAAATAAAGTTAGGGTCAAGAGGAAAAAGTTTGGAGGGTTCATTAGCATTTTTTGCAGTAGCGTTTTTATGCAGTATATTTTTTGTAAAGATAGAATATGCTTTTATCACAGCATTTCTCGGTGCAGCAATAGAGTTTTTGCCATTACCGGTAGATGACAATTTTATTCTACCAATTTTTACTGCAGGATTGATATCTATTTTAATATAATTATGAATTGTATAGAAATAAAAAATGTTTATAAAAATTTTGATAATAAAGAAGTATTAAAAGACATATGTTTTAATATTTTAACTGGCGAGATTTTTGTTTTATTAGGACCTAATGGTGCAGGTAAGACAACTACTGTGAAAATTATATCAGGTGTGTTAGAGCCAGATCAAGGTGAGGTTTATATATTTAACAAAAAAATGTCTGTATCATCTATAGAACTTAAACAAATAATAGGTTATTTACCTGATGAGCCATATATTTATAACAAACTTACAGGTGAAGAATTTATAGAGTTTATAATGGGAGTTTATAAAAAATCTGTGGATATTAAAAAATACGAATTTTTTCTTGAACAGTTTGACTTAAAAGATGTTGTAAAAAAACCAATAGAAATATATTCAAAAGGAATGAAACAAAAGTTGCTGCTAATAAATATCTTTCTTCGTGAACCGGAAATATATATTTTTGACGAACCAATGATAGGTCTTGATCCAAAAAGTATAAGTTTTTTTAAACAATATATAAAAAAATTATCAAATGAAGGAAAAACAATAATTTTATCTACACATATTTTAGATCTCGCTGAGCAATTAGCAAATAAAATCGCTATAATAAATAATGGTAAAATTTTACTTTGTGAAACACAAACTGAACTTAAAAACAAATTTAAGAATCAAACATTAGAAGAAATTTTTCTTTTTGTTATAAATAAATAATAATGAAAGATATATTATCGTTATTAAAACTTCAAAAGACACTTTTAATAAATTCTGTAAGGTTTGTATCAAAAACTGAAAAAATAAGAAATTTATTTATAAGTTTTATTGCTATAATTTTTTTCATATCAGTATATATCATTTCATACCAAGTTATATTTTACATTTCTACATTGCCAGTTATAGGTAGTTTGTTTACAATAAGAATTTTAGGTATAGCATTTTTGTCTAGTTTTGCTATGTTAATTTTTTCTTCGTTGACAGTTTCTCTTTCTACATTATATAATACTGAAGATTTGCAATTTCTTTATTCTTTACCAATTGGTCATTCATGCATTTTTATATTTAAATTTTTGTTTGTATTATTATATTCTTGTTGGATGATAATTATATTATTATTACCATTTGTTTTAGCATTTGCATCAGTTAAAAAATTGTCAATCGCTAATTTTATAATTATAATTTTTGCTATTGGTTTGAAAATACTTATAGCAATAAGTATAGGATGTTTAATTGCTATAATTTTATCATATTTATTTCCTACAAAACAGCTTAAAAATATCGTCTTAGTATTTTTAATTATTTTGACAGCAATGGGGTATACTTTATTTCGTGTAGCAGAACCTGAAAAATTATTAAATGTAGACCATTTTAGTGAACTTGTTCAATACTTAGATTTTATGTCAAAACCAGTTGCGCAAGGGATACCTTCGTGGTGGGTAACAGAAGTGTTTCGAGGATTTATGATAAAACACACTGATGTTGTAGTTGTAAATATATTAAAACTTTTTTTTGTTACAACCATTGTCTTGATAGTGTTAAAAATATTTGGTGAGAAACTATTTTATTTAACTATATTCAGAAGAATAAATGTTATTAGTAAAAAGAAAAAAGAAAAAGAGAAGAAAGAATATAAAGGTATCAGAATAAGATCATTATTTATTACAATTTTTATTAAAGAAGTAAAGTTGTTATTGAGAGAGCCAATGCAATGGGTACAGTTTATAGTAGTTATATTTCTTACAATAGTATATTTGTTTAACATTAGAAAGTTGCCTATACAATATGAGTATGTAAGAATTACAGTCGCGTTTTTTAATCTTGGTGGTATAATGTTTATTTTATCAGCAATAGTTTTAAGGTTTGTTTTTGTCCAACCAAGCTTAGAATACAAAATGTTTTGGTTAGTGAAATCATTACCTGTAAACATAAAAAAATTTTTTTTAACAAAATTTTTTGTTTATTTACCAATAGTGCTTATTCCAGGAATGATAATTGTAAGTATTTCGAATGTTATAATTGGTACTAATAATACGATGGTTGTTATATCTTTTTTAGTAATTTTTTTGTCCTGTATTGTATTAACAATTTCTGGATATTCATTGGGTATCCTTTTCCCTAAAAAAGAATATAGAGATATAGCACAAATTGAGACATCATTTGGGGGACTATTGTTTTTAGTATTATCATTATGTTATATTGTTTTGTTATTGACTTCGTTAGCAGGACCTGTAAAAAGCTATGTGTTAACACGCACTTTTGGGAGAATAGAATTATGGTTACATATTTTGTTATTTTTGACAATAAATTTTATTTATGCTTTCACAACAGGATATTATGCATTAAAAAAGTTTATAAAAGAATATGCATAGGATAATTTTAGCCATAGTTTTTTCCATTTTTACCATTCAGTGGATATGTTGCAATGACAAAAACGGGGTTATGACAAAAATACTTCAAGTTAGTTCTGAAAAAAATAAAGATATTAATAAAACAATATTTTTTTGGAGAGTTGATACAAAAGAAAAAGTTGTATTCTTAACTTTTGATGATGGCCCTGGGCAATATACAAATAATGTGTTAGAATTATTAAAGAAGTATAATATAAAAGCAACATTTTTTGTGTTAGGCGAAATGGTTAAATTACATCCAGAGATTTTAAAAAAAGTTTATGAATCCGGTCATAGCATAGGTTCTCATACTTATTATCACAACAATTTTTATAAAATGCAAAAAAATTTATCTGTTGATAGTTGTAAAAAAAAGTTAGATGAAGAATTAAAAATGACCGAGAATGAGATTAAAAAAGTTTTACCTAAAGCAGAAATAAAATTTCTTCGTATGCCAAATGGATATTATAAAAATTGGGTAAGTATTATTGCTAAGAATTATGAATATAAAGTTGTTAATTGGACATTTGGTTGCGATTGGCAAAATTACACTGAGGAAGAGATGATTAATAAGTATAAGAAAGCTTTACAACCCGGGTGTATATATTTATTCCATGACAATGGTAAAAATATAACAAAGACGATTAAAGTTATTCAAAAAGTTATAGAGTATTGTATTACAAATGGTTACAGAATTGAAAAATTAGACGATTGGATTAATTAAATAAAAATAAGAAAGGTAAATTGCACAAGGTGATAAATATCCTACTTGTTTTAATAGAAAGGAAATTTTTTTGTAAATCTTGAAAATTAATAACTAATATAGTAAAAACAAAAACTATGAAAATTACTCAATGGTTTAAATCAATAGTTATTTTTGTTAAGGAATCATATATAGAACTAAAAAAAGTTAGCTGGTTAAGTAGAAAAGAGGTTATAGCATCGACTATTATTGTTATTGTTATAATAGTGGTTATGTCTTTATATATTGGAGCAATAGATTTTGTTCTTGCGAAGTTAGTTTCTTTATTTATAGGAGGTAGGATGTAATGGGAGAAGTAAACAAAGAGAAGACCCCTATATTACAACAACAAGATGATGAAAAAAATTGGTATATTTTATGTTGTCAGGTAGGTAAAGAGTTAGAAATTAAACAAAGGCTGGAAGAAAAAATTAGTTCCACAGCAGGAATAAAGAATAAAATTTTTGAAATTCTTGTTCCAGAAGAAGAAGAAATTCAAATTAAAAAAGGTGAAAAAATAAAAGTTAAAAAAGCTGTGTATAGAGGATATATATATATTCATATGATAATTAATCCTGAGACATATAATTTTGTTCGGAGTATTATTGGTATAAAAGGTTTTTTAGGTGGAGCAAAACCACAAAAGTTGTCAGAGAGAGAAGTTGAAAGTATAAAAAAGTTAGCAAATAAATTGAAATCAGAGACACCAAAAATTGTACGTAAGTTTGAAGTTGGAGACACTGTTCGTGTAATAGATGGGCCATTTAAACATTTCACTGGTGTTGTTGACGAGATTGATGAAGAAAAAGGTAAAATTAAAGTTTCAATAACATTGTTTGGTAGACCTACATCAATGGAATTAGAATTTGTCCAGGTAGAAAAAGTATAATAAAAGTATGAGGTAAATAAAAATGGCAAAAAAAATTAAAACGCAGATTAAACTACAAATTCCTGCAGGACAAGCAAATCCTGCACCACCAGTGGGTCCTGCATTGGGTCAACATGGTGTAAACATAATGCAGTTTTGTAACGAATTCAATACAAAAACGAAAAATATGGAGCAAGGTATGTTAATTCCCGTTGTTATAACAATTTATGAGGATAGAAGTTTTACTTTTATTCTTAAAACTCCTCCTGTTGCTGTATTGTTAAAAAAAATTTCTGGTTTAGCAAAAGCGTCAGGTAAGCCAGGATCAGAGAAGATTGCTACTGTTACTAAGAGTCAAGTAAGAGAAATAGCTAAACTTAAGTTACCTGATTTAAACACTACAGATTTAGAAGCTGCAATGAAAGTTGTTGAAGGAACAGCACGTAGTATGGGAATAGAAGTTATTGAAGGATAGATATATAAGAGAGGATTTAAAAATATGAGCAAACGTATGTTAGAAATTAAGAAGAAAATTGATACACAAAAATTGTATACATTAAAAGAAGCAATAGAATTATTAAAAGAAGTAAAAAAAACAAAGTTTGATGAATCTGTTGAATTACACATAAATTTAGGTATAGATCCTAAACAATCATCACAAATTGTTCGAGGAGCAGTAGTATTACCTCATGGTACTGGAAAAAAAGTTAGAGTTTGTGTATTAGCAAAAGGAGAAAAACTTAAAGAAGCAGAACAAAGTGGTGCTGAATTTTTTGGTTCCGAAGAATTAATTGAGAAAATTTCTAAAGGTTGGACAGATTTTGATATTTTAATAGCTACTCCTGATATGATGAAAGATCTAGCAAAACTTGGTAAAACTTTAGGTCCAAAAGGTCTTATGCCTAATCCTAAAACAGGAACTGTAACTACAGAAATAATAAAAACAGTAAATGAAGTTAAAAAAGGTAGAATTGAGTTTAGAAATGATTCTTATGGTATTGTACATTGTAATGTAGGTAAAATTTCTTTTGAAACAGAAAAATTGATAGAAAATATTCTTGCTGTGATAGATGCAGTTATTAAACTTAAACCTCCACAAGCAAAAGGTGTATATTTAAAGAATATATACTTATCTTCTACGATGAGTCCTTCTGTAAAAATTAACACAAACGAATTTATAAAAAAGTAATATATGGGGACAAATATATTAAACAATCTTACCTTGTTTCGTAGACGGGAGTATGTTATTATCCCAAAGTTTCAATTTAAGTATTTGATAATAATAGCAGGATTAATTTTTATTATTTTGTTAGCTACAACCCATGTCATTAATGTTACAATAAGGACAACACCAATATTAGAGAACCTAACTGAGATTGAAGTTGTTGATATAACACTCTTATGTTTAAAACAGTACTTTCTATATCTTGCATATTTGTTGTTATTGTTATAATATTAGGTATTTTTGTCTCACACCGTATTGCAGGACCGTTATATGTGTTTAATAAAATGTTTAATTTAGTTTCTCAAGGAGACTTAACTGTAAAACTGAAGTTAAGAAAAAAAAGATGAATTGAAAAAACTTGCAACAAGTTTCCAAAAAAATGGTAGATAATTTGTCTTATTTTATAAGAACAGATAAAGAAAAAATTGTAGAAATAAAAAAAGAAATCAATGATGTAATTAATACTTATGTTTCTCAATCAAATCAAGAACTTCAACAAAAATTCGTTAAAATTGTTTTAATGTTAGATGAATTATACAAAAATTTTAAAATAGAATGAAAACAGTAGGTGTTATCGGAACAGGAAATATAGCAACTTTAGTTTTTAAAACAGCAAGGAATATCAAAGTTGAGAAATTATGTGTTTATGATATCAACCAACATAATTTAGAAAAGTTTTGTAAAAAATTTCATTATAAAAAAATACATAGATGTAAATCAATCGAAGAAGTCATAAAATTTTCTGATATAGTTTTAGAAGTAGCATCAATTAGCGCTGTTGAAGAAATCTTTAAGTTTATAAAATTTTATAAAGATAAAGTTTATATATTTTTGTCAGTCGGTGGTATATTAAAAAATTTTCTCCAGTACAAATATTTAATAAAAAATGGCTACAAAATTTATATTCCCTCAGGTGCTATAGCAGGGTGTGATGCATTATCAGCAGTGAAGTATACAAGGATAAAATCAATACAATTAAAAACTATAAAACCATTAAAAACATTAATTACCTCACCATATTTTGAACAAAATAAAAATTTATATAATAAAATTTTAAAACAAAAGCAAACAGTTATATTCCATGGCAATGTTTATAATGCAGTTAAAAATTTTCCACAGAGTATAAATGTTGCTGCTACATTAGCCATAGTTTCTAATAATCCTAACAAAGTCAAAGTTACAATAGTCGCGGACAAAAATTTAAAATATAATATTCACGAAGTTACAATTATTTCTACTGCAGGGAAAATTTTTACACGTACTGAAAACATACCTTCCGAAGATAATCCAAAAACAAGTTATTTATCAGCGTTGTCTGCCTTGAGTGTGTTACACCAATATGTCTAATGTTTATAATTTATGAAAAACTTGATAAGTTTGTCAGGTATGCTGACAATAATATTTATTAGATGGTTTATTTCAGAAAATAAAAAAAAATCTTGTGGAAGACAATAGTTTGGAGAACTTTGTTATAAGTTATATTTGGTATAATTGTGTTAAAAACACCACATGGACGATGGTTATTCAAATTTTTTAACAAAATGTTTATTATATTAGTATCTTCTACAAACCGCAGAACCGATTTTTGTCTTTGGGGGACTTGTAACAAATACTGATAAGTTTGGTTATATTTTTTGCATTCAAAGTTTTACCAACGATAATATTTTTTTCTGCATTTATTTCTATTTTTATATTATTTTGGCATAATACAATTTATAGTAGAACTTTTTGCAAGAGTTATGGCGAAAACAATAGGTACTTTATGTGCAGAAATATTATGTTGTTCAACAAACATTTTTGTAGGTCAAACAGAAGCACCGTTGTTAGTCCATCCTTATTATATTGTAATTAAAACACGTTCTGAATTGCTTGCAGTAACGATTGTTGGTATGGCAGCAATTACCGGTGGTGTAATAGCGGCATATGTGAGTTTGTTAAAAAATTATATTCCAGACACAGCTGAGCATCTTATGCCAGTGTCAGTTATTTGAGCACTAGCAACATTGTTTAGTTCCAGAAACTGAAGAACCACAAGCTTTAGGTCATGTCAAAGTGAAGTGTGAAAACTTGATGCAAATGTTATTGATGCAATTGCAAATAGTACAATTGTAGGGCTACGACTTGCAATAAATATAGGTGTGGTGCTTATTAAGTTTTATGGCGTTGTTGTATCTTGCTAATTATATATTAAGTTTTTTAGACAATTCGATATCCTTTAGTTTTACCAAAAATCTGACTTTTGACAAACTTTTTGGTATATTTTTCACTCTGGTATCAGGGTTGCTTGGAGTTGATACAAAAGATATTTTTATTGCAGGACAACTTATTGGACAAAAAACTTTTTAAACGAGTTTAGAGCATATGTCAACTGGGCACAAATATATGTTTCTAATCCAAATGTTGTTTCTTCTTATAGAACTGCTGTAATACTTTACTATACATTATGTGTTTTTTTTCAAACTATTTATCAATAGGGATATGAATAGGTAGTATAGGTGCTATTGTTCATAAATGTAAAAGTACTTTTACACAACTTTGTATAAAAGCTCATAGCATCAGGAACATTTGCTTGTTTACAACCAGCAACAGTTGTCAGTATTTTGTTAACATAAAAATTTTAGATTAATAAAATGAAATACATAAAATGTTCAATCTGTGGAACAGAAAACAAAGTTGGGACAAAATATTGTAGGATATGTTTTAGCAGGTTGGGAAATGTTTCTCGTAACAAAATATTGTTAAAAACAGAATTTTATCCACGTGTTTCTAAACATAAAAATATTTTTACAATATTTTTTATTATCTTGTTACTAGTTTTGTTATGGTTCTTGCTGAAATAAAGTTTGGAAATGAATTTTTGCACTTTTTTAATTTTAATACTGCCGTCTATTATTCTTAGTTGTTTAACTATGTATTTTTTAACATCGTATTTTTATAAAAAGAAAACTTTTTCTATTATTAAAACACTTTTTTCTGTAAAACCATCACTTGATATTGACAAAGTATTACCTCAAATTTTAGAAATAGTGGAGAAATTATTGAAACCGGAACGATGTTCTCTTATGCTTGTTGACAATTCTGATAATATGTTAAAAATTAAAGTTGGGAATAATATATCAACTACATCTATGCGGAATATAAAACTCAATTTTGATGAAGGCATAGCAGGTAAAGCATTACAACTTGGTCAATCTGTTGTTGTTAAAGATGTATCAAAATCTAAATTTTATCGCAAATTTTTTCCTGTTGATAAACCTATTAAAAAAGAAAAATTGGTAGTTTTACCAATGAAACTCGAAGATAAAAATCTTGGTGTTATTAATTTACATTTTAAGGTTAACACAAAATTTCCTTCATCGGTTTTTGATAAAATGTTGTTGAAAATTTTATCAGATTATATTTCAAGAATAATTGATAATTGTTACACGTATTTTGATGTTGTCTCAGATAGTATGACAAAAATGTATAACCATAATTACATATTGAGACGTTTAGAACAAGAAATTGAACTTGCAAAAAAATTTCAATCAAAATTGTCGTTAATAATGATAGATATTGACCATTTTAAACAAATAAATGATAAATATGGACATCAGCAAGGAGACAAGGTTATAACAACTATAGCAAAGATAATAAAAGATAATATAAGATTCTCAGATATAGCTGGTAGATATGGCGGTGAAGAATTTTGTATAATTTTGCCTAATACGAAATTAGACGATGCTGTTAATGTATCTCAACGATTGAAAAACAATATCTCTGTTGAAAAAATAACAATTCAAAATGGGCAACAAATATCTGTGACTTGTTCTTTTGGAGTAAAAGAATATGAAACATTGGATACTGTTGAAGATTTTGTTAATAAAGCTGATAAACTTTTATATCAAGCAAAATTCTTAGGTAGAGATAGAATTTGTTATTAAAAAAAGTAAAATTTTTTATTAATAGTTGAAAGATAAGTTTTATTTTTATAAGTTTTGTTATGAAATTTAGATATTTTTAAGAAAGGAAATAAACATATATGAGAAGGCCAATAATAGCAGCTAATTGGAAAATGAACAAAACAATTTCTGAAGCAGAAGATTATGTTAAAAAGTTTATACCTTTAGTATCAAGTATTACAGATAAAGAAATAGTGTTAAGTGTTCCGTTTACACTATTATATGTTGTTAAAAAACATTTAGTTAATAGTAATGTAAAACTTGGAGCACAAAATATGTATTTTGAAGAAAAAGGTGCATTTACTGGTGAGATAAGCCCTGTTATGTTAAAAGATATAGGTTGTGAATATGTAATTTTAGGCCATTCAGAACGAAGAAAGTATTTCAATGAAACAGACGAGTTTGTAAACAGAAAGGTTATATCTGCGCTAAAATATGCTCTTATTCCTATTGTGTGTATTGGTGAAACATTAGAACAAAGAGAAACAAACAAAACTTTTGAAGTTTTAGAATATCAGGTAAAAAATTCATTATGTAATTTATCAACTTTAGATGCGGAAAAAATAGTTATTGCATATGAACCTGTTTGGGCGATAGGTACAGGGAAAAATGCAACACCACAACAAGCGCAAGAAGCACAACAGTTTATAAGAGAGAAATATGCAGAACTTTATGGTTCTATATCTGCAGAAAAAGTCAGAATATTGTATGGTGGGTCTATAACACCGGAAAATTTTAAAGGTATTATGGAACAAAAAGATGTAGATGGCGGACTTGTTGGTGGCGCATCACTTAATGAAGAAAGTTTTTACAGAATAATTTGCTATGATAAATAATTACAAGTAAATTTATTGAAAATTTTGGAAAAGATAAACTATGCCAAAATATATTTTTAAAGCAAAAACTTCTACTGGTATGATTGTATCAGATATAGTAGAAGCAACATCTCAAGCAGAAGTTATAGAAAAACTACGAAACTTAAAATATTTTGTTATCGAAGTTAAAGAACAGAAAGAAAGTTTTTTAAAAACCATTCTTAGTAATATTCCTTTTTTAAAAAAGAAAGTAAAATCTGCTGAATTAACAATTTTTTCACGACAACTTGCAACACTTGTATCTTCAGGTGTACAGTTAGTTCAAGGATTGTCTATACTTGAAGAACAATTTGAATCACCAACATTCCGCAAAATTATTCGTTCTGTGAGGTTAGATATAGAAGCAGGTGTGTCAATTTCTGAAGCAATGAGTAAATATCCTGATGTATTTTCTGAGTTATATATAGGTATGGTACATGCAGGCGAGATAGGTGGTATTCTTGACCAAGTATTAGACAGATTAGCAACATATCTTGAATCTACTGAAGCACTAAAATCAAAAATAAAATCTGCAATGATGTATCCTATAATAGTTTCAATTGTCGCAGTTGGTGCTGCGATAATTATGTTGACTGTAGTTGTACCAAGATTTGCGGAGTTGTTTGCAGAAATGGGTGCAAAACTTCCTGCTCCTACACAGATGTTAGTAAATTTATCTAATTTTCTGAAAAAATGGATTTGGTTATTTGTATTAATAGGTATAGCAATTGTTATAGTTTTTCGTAGAACTTATAAAACAAACTATAAGTTTGCATTAAAAGTTGATAGTACATTATTAAAATTACCTGTTTTTGGCGATGTGGTTAGAAAAACTGCAGTAGGAAGATTCTCTCGTACTTTAAGTACGCTTATACACGCTGGTGTACCAATTTTACAAGCATTAGAAACAGTAGCAAAAACTGCTGGGAATAAACTTATAGAAAAAACTATAGTAGAAGCTAGAGAAGCAATTCGTGAAGGAGAACGTATCGCTGAACCGTTGAAAAAAAGTGGTGTGTTTCCTCCTATGGTAATACAGATGATAGCTGTAGGTGAAGAAACAGGTGCATTAGATGCTATGTTATCAAAGATAGCTGATTTTTATGACAGAGAAGTTTCTGATGCAGTTGATGGGTTAGCAGGTATGATTGAACCTTTGATTATAGTATTTTTAGCTGTGGTAGTAGGTGGTATGGTAGTAGCTATGTATTTACCTATGTTTGAAATTACTTCAAAAATTTCTGGATAAACTAAGAATACTGAATGTGAATAAGGTTAAGAAAAAGGAAAAAATATCTTCTCCGGTAAAACTTGCAAAACTTGTAGCAGAACTTGCCAAAAATAAAAAAGCAGAAAATATTATAATTCTTGATTTAAGAAAAACATGTAATTTTTGTGATTATTTTGTAATAATGACAGGTGTTGCTGAAACACATATAAAATCGTTAACAGAATATATTGTTACAGAAATTAAGAAACAACACGGAATTTTTCCGCATCATACTGAAGGTGAGGAATACAACCAATGGGTAGTAATTGATTATATTTCTGTTGTGGTTCATATAATGTTGAAAGAGACACGCGAATTTTATGCGTTAGAAAAAATTTGGGCGAAAGGTAAGAAGGTTAGTTATGAAAGAAAAAGTAAAAAAAGCATTAAATGAGATACTGTTAATGTTAGGATGGGATGTAGATTTTGATGTTAAAGAACCACCGCAAGAAATAAAGTTTGATCTTGCTTCAAACATTCCTATTATTGTATCAAAAAAGTATAAACTTGAGCCACAAGTTGTTTTTGAACAAATAAAAAGTTTATGTTTGAAACATTTTGGGACATATTTATTTTCTGATATTGAATACACTCAGCCAGGATTTTTTAATTTTAACTTGTCAAAAGATTTATTGTTTGAAGAAGTAAAACAAATTATTTTATATAAAGAAAACTATCCTGTTTGTAAAAAAGAAATTAATAATAAAGTATTGATTGAATTTGTCTCTGCTAACCCTACAGGTCCATTACATATAGGTCATGGTAGGTGTGCAGTATTAGGTGATGTTTTAGGGAATATATTTAAGAAGTTAGGATACGAGGTAACAAAAGAGTATTATGTAAATAATATAGGAAGACAAATAAATGTTTTATCTGCTTCTGTAATTATGAGTTTGTATAATTATGATAGTTTATCTGTTGATAATGATGTAAAAACATTTTGTGAGAAGATAGTTCAAGAAACAAGTTATAAAGGTGAATATATTAAAGAGATTGCATTAAAAGTAAAATCTAAATTTGAAAAAGTTAACAACAATAATTTTAAACAAGTACAAAAATTTATTGTAGAAACAATAATGGATGAAATAAAAATTTCTCTTAATAATTTCAGGGTTGTTTTTGACAATTATTTTTACGAAGAAACATTCTATGAACCAACTTTTGTAGAAAAAGTTAAAGGATTACTTATAAAAAATAATTTAGTTGAAGAAAAAGATAATGCATTATGGTTTAAATCAGCACAATTTGGTGATGATAAAGATAGAGTAATAATAAGATCTAATGGTGAACCAACATATTTTTTTAGTGATATTTTATATCATTACAATAAAATTAAGCGAGGATATGATTTGTTAATTAACATTTGGGGGACAGACCATCATGGATATGTTGAGCGTATTAAATCAGTATTTGAAAAAATTTGTTCTTTTGAAAATTGTAATACAAAATTGGAAATCATTCTTTACCAATTAGTGTCGCTTATCAAAGATGGACAAAGGATATCAATGTCGACTAGAGAAGGGAAGTTTATAACATTAGATGAAGTTGTTAACGAAGTAGGTGTTGATGTGACACGATTTTTTTTGTTAACAAAATCGCCTAATACACATCTTGATTTTGATTTTGAACTTGCAAAAGAACGTTCGTTAAAAAATCCTGTTTATTACATACAATATGCACACACACGTTGTTGTAGTATTTTATCTGAAGTAGCCAAAATTGTAAGTTTAGAAAGTATAAATCCTTATTTAGAAGAATACTTTAAACAGTTATATGAACAAAAATTTTATGATTCAGAGATAGAATTGATTAAAAAATTAGTGTTTTATCCTGACATATTAAACCTTTGCATAGAAACTTTTTCTGTGCATCATTTGTGTAATTATCTTATTGAACTTGCAAAAATATTCCATAAATTTTATGAAGAATGTAGAGTAATAGACAAAAATAAAGTTATTATATACCCTAGATTATTACTCGTTATAGCAACAAAAAATATTATAAAAAATGTTCTTGATGTTTTAAGTATCTCAGCACCACAAAAAATGTAAAAGGAGAAATTTTGTGAATAAAGATATTGAGTTAGCAGAACAAGTTGTAAAAAAATTTTCTAAAATTATAACAGAAGTTAGCAAAAAAATTGTTGGACAAAAACAAGTTATAAAAGAACTTGTTATATCACTTTTTTCTAAAGGTCACTGTTTAATTGTAGGAGTTCCTGGACTTGCAAAAACAATGATTGTGCATACATTAGCTGATGTTTTAGATCTTAAGTTTAGTAGGATACAGTTCACACCAGATCTTATGCCATCAGATATTACAGGGACAGAAATTGTAGAAGAAGATCTTGTGAGTAAAAAGAGATATTATAGATTTATCCCAGGACCTATTTTTGCAAACATTGTTTTAGCAGATGAAATCAATCGTACTCCACCTAAAACACAATCTGCACTTTTACAATCAATGCAGGAATATAAAGTAACAGTTAATGGTGTAACTTATGAAATCGAACAACCATTTTTTGTTTTAGCAACACAAAATCCTATTGAACAAGAAGGAACATATCCTTTACCTGAAGCTCAACTTGATAGATTTTTCTTTCAGATAAACATTGACTATCCATCAAAAGAAGAAGAACGAGAAATTTTGTATCGTACTACAGGAATTTTAGAACAAAAAGTAGAGAAAGTTGTCTCAAAAGAAGAAATTTTAGAATTACAGAATTTTGTTCGTAAAGTACCTATTAGCGAAAATGTTATTGAATACATAATTGACATTGTTCGTGCTACACGTCCTACAGTATCTTCTTCACCTGAGTTTATAAAAAAGTATGTTCAATGGGGTTGTAGTCCACGTGCTGAACAATCTTTGGTCATTGCTTCAAAAGTTAATGCTTTGTTGAACAATCGTACTGTGGTAAGTATTGATGATGTTAACGAAGTTATATTTCCTACATTACGACATAGAATTATACTTAATTTTCAAGCAGTTGCTGAGGATATAAAATCAGATTTTATTATTTCTAAATTATTAGAATATTTTAGCCAAAGAAAATAAAAATGATTAAGTTTATCATTAACTTGGACACTTCTTTGTTTTATCTTGTCAATCATAATATGAGAAACATTTATTTTGATAATATTATGCCTTTTTTAACAAATCCTAAAAATTTTTATATTATTTTTTTAATAATATGGTGTTTAATGGTATTTTCGTCAAAATATAGATATCGTGTTGCAGGATGGTCTATTATAATTGCAGTTACAATATCTGATATCTTAAGTAGTAAATTATTAAAACATTTGATTTTAAGACAAAGACCGTTTGAAGTTTTACCTAATGTTTATAAACTTGTATCTTCAGCTGGTCCTTCTTTCCCGTCGTCTCATGCTGTGAATTCGTTCACTGTTGCAACTTTAATAATGTTATTTTTTAAAAATCCTGTGTATACAACAATAGCATATGTTATAGCATTTTTATCAGCTTTTTCTAGAGTATATGTTGGTGTCCATTATCCATTAGATGTTATTGCAGGTGCGATAATAGGAGTTATAATTGGTATTTGTTGTTACAAAATTGTTAAAAAAATTTTTAAGTTAAATGAAAATGATAAAAATATAAATGAAGGTTCACCTACTGATAAGCGATAACAAAATACCATATAAATTGACAATTTGTTTTACTTCAGGATTTGTAAGTTGAAACAGGTACCATTGTTTGTAAAGACAAGAAATTTTTAACAAATAGTTTTTTGATATAATAAAATTTGTACTTAATGATAAATGTGTTTCATTTGAAGTAGTTGGCGTCAATTCTCTACTGAATACAAAAAAATTACCTCCTTTATAAGTAGTATAATACTCAAAAGAAAAAGATATCTTCGGTGAAATAAGTATACTAACCTGTGTGCCATAATATAACAAATCTTTCAATATATAATGTATTTTATACCCAGTCATTAGATTTATAGTAAAACTTTTATGTAAAGAAGATTGTGATTTATATATTCTCCAATTAAATCCCGAAGTGCCAGTCACAAAAAATTCTCTGTTTCTTTGTTTCATTTCGTAATCATAATTTATACCACCATATCCTACTTCTGTCTCAAGTTGCCATCCTGGATAAATCGTATTTAACATTGGTGTAGAAACATGTGTAATATATCCTCCATATAAATAAAATGTAGGTACTGAGAAAACAAATTTTTCGTTTATTACTTGTCCTGAAGTATATTGAAGGTCAGAGTTTAAATATCCTAACGACGAAAAGTTACAGTTTCCAAATCCGTATTCAAACTGGTCTATTTGTAATCCTTCACCTTTGAATGCACTACGGACTGGTTGTGGTAGTATACTATAAAATATATTTATTAAAAAATCGAATGGATATATATATGAAGTTGTTATAAATGAAAAGATAATAAAAATTTTGTAAATATTAAAAAAACATCTTAGTTTTTTCATAAGTTGAAAATATATATAAGAATTTTGTAATAATTTTTCAATGAAGAAAAAAATAAAAATAGGTTGTTGTGGATCCCCTATAGCACATAAAAAGTATTATCAAGAGTTTGATTGTATAGAAATAAACTCTACTTTTTATCAAATACCTTCTTTAAATACTGCAACAAAATGGAAAAAAGAATCTGAAGTTGAGAATCCTAATTTTGAATTTGTAATAAAAGCATGGCAAATTATAACACATAAAAGTTCGTCTTTTACTTATCGTAGAATAAAAGAAAAAATTGGAGATAAAAATAATTACGGATTCTTTTCACCAACAAAAGAAGTTTTTTTAGCATGGGAAAGAACAAAAAGTTTTGCTGTAGAACTTGGTTGTAAAAAAATTTTGTTTCAATGTCCATCAAGTTTTACAGCAGAAGAACAAAATTTTAAAAACCTTTACAATTTTTTTGATAAAATAAAAAAAGATAAACAAAAATATAAATTTGATTTTATTATAGAATTAAGAGGAGAAAGTTGGGATAAAAAAATTATTTCTAAAATTTGTAAAAAATTAAATTTAATTCATTGTGTTGATCCATTATATTCACAACCGTATTGGGGAAAATATAGGTATTTTAGATTGCATGGATTACATATTGGTAATCGGTTAGATTATAATTATGCTTTTTCTGAAAAAGAGTTAAAAAAAGTTTTAGAAATGTGTGATAAAAAATTGAATTATGTTATGTTTAATAATTCAAAAATGTATGATGATGCAAAAAGGCTAAAATTATTAGTTCATAGTCAATAGTTCATAGCGATTTTAGAATAAAAACATTTAATTAACTATGAACTATAAACTATTAACTATCAACTAAAACATATGAGAAATAAAGAAATAGCAGAACAATTTTATCTAATAGCACAACTTTTAAGTTTGACTGATGAAAACCCGTTTAAAATACGTGCGTATGAAAAAGCAGCACAGGTTATTGAAAGTTTACCTGAACCTATAGAAAGTTTATCTTCTGACTTTGATAAACTTTCTTCAATCCCAGGTGTAGGTAAAAGTATTGCAGAAAAAATTGTTGAGTATTTGGAAACAGGTAAAATTCAACGTTTAGAAGAACTTAAGTCAAAATTTTCTGATGGTGTTTTTGAAATGTTAAAAATACCAGGTTTAGGTCCAAAACGTGTTCGTATACTTTATGAAAAACTTGGAATAAAAGATGTAAATACATTAAAAGAATATGCTGAAAAAGGTACTTTAAAAAATTTACCTGGGTTTGGCGAAAAAGTAGAAAAAAATATATTAGAAGGTATAGAACTATTAAATGTTTCTGTCCAACGATTATTATTATTTGATGCATTAAAAACTGTAGAAGAAATTTTAAATCAGCTTAAGAAAAATAAAGAAATTGTAAATATTGACCCTTGCGGTTCTTTAAGAAGAAGAAAAGAAACTATAGGAGATATTGATATTTTATGCTGTGTTAATAAAGGAAAAGAAAAAGAAATAATTGAAAAATTTACAAAACTACCTGTTGTTAAAAAAGTTCTTGCTTGTGGTGAAACAAAAGGGAGTATACTTACTGTTTCAAACATACAAGTTGACCTGCGTGTGGTACCAAAAGATGTTTATGGCGCTGCATTACAGTATTTTACAGGTTCTAAACAACATAATATACATCTTAGAGAAATAGCAAATAAAAAAGGTTTTACAATAAGTGAATATGGTGTGTTCAAAATTGATAAAAAAGACAAACCTATATGTGGAAAAACTGAAGAAGAAATTTATAAAATTTTAGGTCTTCAATATATTGAACCAGAATTAAGAGAAGATAGAGGAGAAATAGAAAAAGCTGTAAAAGGTGAACTACCAAAACTTGTTGAATTAAAAGATATTAGAGGAGATACACATATACATTCTAACTATTCAGACGGAACAAATAGTATAAAAGAAATAGCAGAATATGCTGCTAAACTTGGGTATGAATGGATAATAGTTTGCGATCATTCACAAAGTTTAAAAGTAGCAGGTGGTTTAGAAATAAAAGATCTTTATAAAAAAATTGAAGAAATAAGAAGTGTAAATAATACATCTAAAGTAAGAATTCTTTGTGGGCAAGAAGTAGATATACTTTCTGATGGTAAACTTGACTATCCTGATGAAGTATTAAAAGAACTTGATTTTGTAATCGCAGCAATTCATACAGGGTTTAAACAGTCAGAAGAACAAATTACTGAAAGAATTTTAAAAGCAATGGATAATAAGTATGTCCATACAATTTCTCATCCTACTGGTAGATTGTTAAATAAACGTCAACCATATAAAATAAACATCCCAAAAGTTATAGAATATGCTACTAAAAATAAAGTTATGTTAGAAATAAACGCTTTCCCTGAACGGCTTGATTTAGATGATATAAATACAAAATATGCAAAAGAACAAGGTGTTATTTTATCAATAGGAACAGACGCTCATCATGTATCACAAATGGAGTATTTGTTTTTAGGTGTATATGTAGCACGTCGTGGTTGGCTTGAAAAAAAAGATGTTGTTAACACTTTGTCTTATAACCAACTTTTAAAATTTTTGAGAACACGCAGGTGATGAAACATTATAAATTCTTTACTTCAAAACAAATTTATAAAATAGACAAACTTGTAACAGAAAAGTTTTTAATACCGTCGTTTGTTTTAATGGAAAATGCAGGAAGGTCTGTTGCAGAAATTGTTAAAAAATATGCACAAAAAAATAAGTTGGGTAAAATAATAGTTTTCAGTGGACCTGGTAAAAACGGTGGTGATGGTTTTGTTTGTGCTAGATATCTTTTTATTTGGAAATTTAAAATTTGTGTTGTAACATTTGTTGATAAAAATAGTTATACTGTCGATGTATTACAAAATTATAAAATTTTGGAACAATTAAAAATTAAAATACAAAAATTTGATTATACAAAAATTAAACATGATATAAAAAAATATGATATTATAATAGATGCAATTTTTGGTATTGGATTATCTCGACCCGTAGATGGAAAGTATAAGGAAGCAATTGAAATTATTAATAGTAGTAATAAAACAATTTTTTCTATAGATATACCTTCAGGATTAAATGCTGATACAGGTGAAATTTTAGGTTGTGTAATAAAACCCGATTATACTTTAAATATAGGTTTTCTAAAATACTCGTACAGATTAAAACATGTAAAATCTTTGTTAGGCAAGTTAAAAGTATTAGATATAGGTTATCCTGATATATAAAAAATAATTTCTTAAAACCTTGATTTTCGTTTTTTATTTTTATAATATAAAAAAACAAATGAATAAAATATTAGTTATAGAAGATGACCAAGAAATAATAGAATATATAAAACAGGTTTTAACTGCAGCTGAATTTGAAGTGGTACATTCATATACAGGTAAAGATGTTGTAAAAAAAATTTTACTTCATTCACCCGATCTTATTTTGCTTGATTTAACTCTACCTGATGTAGATGGTGTTGATGTTTGTAGGGAACTAAAATCAGATTTTAGATTTCAAACAATACCTGTGATTATGCTAACTGCAAGAGCTACAACTGAGGATAAAATTATAGGGTTTGAATGCGGTGCTGATGATTATATTTTAAAACCTTTTGAACCGAGAGAACTTGTAGCAAGAATAAAATCGTTATTACGACGAATTGAAATTTTTGGTGTGAAACCACACGAAGTTATTACCATAGGACCGATAACCATTGATGTTGATAGTTATTCTGTAACTATTTTGCAACCGAAAAGAATTGAACTTACACCAAAAGAGTTCCAACTTTTATATTTATTAATGAAGAATAGAAATCGTGTTCTTGACCGAAAGTTTTTATTAAAGACATTATGGGGTTATGTTGACGAAGAAGAGATGGAAAAAACAAGAACGTTAGATGTCCATGTGATGAACTTGAGGAAAAAGTTAGGTGAAGAAATCGGGAATTATATAAAAACAATAGAAAATATTGGATATAAGTTTGAATATGAAGAATGATAAATCGCGGGGTGGAGTCCCGCTGTCAGCGGGATAGCTCGCAAGGCCCATAATCCCGCAAATTGCGGGATCGGTGGTTCAAATCTGGTACTGTTGCGAAGTTTTTATTAGAAGTTTTTATTATTTTGTGAAACATATAGTTTATGTGATTAAGTGTAGAGAGGGAAGATTTTATATTGGATACACAACTGATTTAGAAAAGCGATTGCAGCAGCATAACGAAGGGAAGTCGTTTTGGACAAAACGGTATAGCAGATGGGAAGTTGTGTATAAAGAAGAATATTCTACAAGAAGAGAAGCGTTAGAAAGAGAAAGATATTTAAAGAAGTTGAAATGTGGGAATAAATTTAAAAATATAATATCGCAAGAGAATAAATCGCGGGGTGGAGCAGCCCGGTAGCTCGCAAGGCCCATAACCTTGAGGTCGGTGGTTCAAATCCACCCCCCGCAAGTTTTTTTTAAAATAATTTTATATAATGTTGAGAAAACTTGCGAGGTGTATAATTTTGCAAGTTGTGTGATCAGCGGTTCAAATTTATAACCCTCGCAAATTTTTTGGTGCGGTACCCAAGCAGATAAGGGAGCGGTCTGCAAAACCGCGATTCGTGGGTGCAAATCCCACCCGCACCTGTTTTTTACTTTCCTATGGATAATTTTCTACAAATCATAACCGGCCAATTAAAACTTGAAAACCCTGTTATTCTTGCTTCTGGTATATGTGGTTTTGGTGAAAAAAATGTAGAAGTTTTAAACAAATGTGGTGCTGTGGTTTTTAAAACTATAACTTGTTTACCAAAAAAAGGTAATTATAATCCACGAATAACAGATTTAGGTTTTGGTATACTTAATTCTATAGGTTTAGAAAACCCAGGTGTTTTTGGTATAAAAGATAAAATTAATTATATAAAAAAAATAAAAACAAAGAAAATAGCAAGTTTTTTAATGGAAGAAAAAGCTAACAAAACACTCGAAAAACTTGAAGAATACGAAGTGTTTGATGGATACGAAATAAACCTTTCTTGTCCAAATGTTGAAAAAGAAGAATGGTTTTATAATCTAAAACTTTTAGCAACAAGATTAAAAGAAATAAGAAAAAAGGTTAAAAAATCGATATTTTTAAAACTTTCATACGAAATGGATGTTTTAGGTATTTCAAAAATAGCAAAAGAGGAAGGATACGATGCTGTGGTTTTACTTAATTCTTTTAAATCTATATCTGTTAACTATAAAGAAAAAAAATTTAATCTTGGCAATATTTATGGTGGATATTCAGGTCCTGCAATAAAAGTTATTGTGCAAAGATATGTTTATGATATAAAAAAATCTGTAGATATAGACATTATAGCATGTGGAGGTGTGGTGAACGAAAGTGATGTCGTTGAATATCTTTTAATAGGAGCATCAGCTGTGCAAATAGGTAGTGGATATTTTAGAGATCCACAACTGCCTGTTAAATGTATAAAATTTTTAAACAGTTATTTAAAAAAAGAAAAATTAAGTTTAAAAGATCTAACTGGATATTTATTGAGAAAACAATGATTAAAAAAGTCGGAATAATAAATTACGGTGCTGGAAATTTGATGAGTATTTATAAAGCAACAAAAATTTGTGGTGTAGAACCATTTATTTTGGATAAAAAAAATGATAGTGTTGATATACTGATTTTACCTGGTGTTGGCAGTTTTGGTGCTGCAATAAATAATATGAAACAAAATGGTTTGTTTGAACAAGTTATAGATTATTTTAATAAAGGTAAACCTATTTTAGGCATATGTTTAGGAATACAACTTTTATTAAAAACAAGTGAGGAAGCAAAAAGTGTAAATGGTTTAGGAATAGTTGAAGGTAAAGTTGTAAAGTTTAGGTCAAAAAACTTAGTTGTACCACATATGTGTTGGAATATTGTTAAGTTTGAAAAAGAAAATAAAGTTCTTCTTGATGGGTTAGAAAAAGAAGAGTTTTTTTATTTTGTACATTCGTATTGTCCAGTAATAAAACAAAAAGAAATAATTTTTGCAACAACAGATTATGGAGTAAATTTTTGTTCAATGATTGTAAAAGATAATTTAATAGCAACACAATTTCATTTAGAAAAAAGTGGAGAAAAAGGATTAAAACTATTAAAAAATATTTTTTCGTATTTTAATAAACTATGACAAAACGTGCTATAAATTTTATTGTTTTAACTTTTGGGTTAAGTTGGGTTTTAGCAATAGGGTTTAAACTTTTAGGTGGTAGATGGAATACTGAGTTAGCATTGATAATTGCAGTAATTTATATGTTTTGTCCTTTAATTTCGGTTTTGATATTAGAAAAATTTTTTTATCATAACCAGATTAAAGAAACTTGTGGGATAAATTTTGGTATCAATATATGGTTTGTTATAGGATGGATTTTACCATTGTTTGTTTCGTTTGCTTCAATACCAGTTGCAAAACTGTTCCCTAATGTAGAAATTTCATATTCAATGGAAACACTTTTTGACCGATTAAAAGATACTTTATCTTCTCAACAACTTGAACAATTAAAACAACAAATTGAATCATCACCAATAAGTTTTATAACATTTGGTGTTATACAATCACTTTTTGCAGGTGCTACAATAAACGCTGTTGCAGCATTTGGTGAAGAGATAGGTTGGCGTGGGTTTCTTTACAACGAATTAAACAAAAAATTCAACTTTTGGCAGACAGCGGTAATAACAGGTTTTATTTGGGGTTTATGGCATATGCCACTTATACTTCAAGGACATAATTATCCAAAATATCCTGTTTTAGGGTCAATATGGATGATAATTTTTTGTGTTCTTTATTCACCAATTTTTAATTTTATAAGAAAAAAATCTGGTTCTGTTATTGCAACATCAATTTTACACGGAACTTTAAATGCTACTTTTGGATTCTCAATTTTGTTTTTAAAAGGTGGGGATGAACTTATAGTAGGTGTTTCAGGTATTTCGGGATTTATTGTTTTAGCAATAATAAATATTATATTATTTTTTTTACCAAAAGAGATTTTAGAAAAATAAAATTTATTTTAATCCCGCAACTTGCGGGACTCCTCGCAATGACAAAGAAGGTTTTTTCGTTGTTCTATTACTTCATTTCAATAGTATATTAAACAAATTAAACCTATGTATACTGTAAGAATTATACCTTGTTTAGATGTAAAAGATGGTAAAGTGGTAAAAGGGGTACATTTTAAAAATCTTCGTTATGCTGGTGATCCTGTTGAACTTGCAAAATGGTATTCTGACGAAGGAGCAGACGAAATTGTGTTTTTAGATATCACAGCAACTATAGAAAACAGAAAAACTTTGTATAAAGTAGTAGAAAAAACAGCAAAAAATGTCTTTGTTCCGTTAACAGTAGGTGGCGGTGTAAGAAGTATTGAAGATATAAGGAACTTGTTAAACTCAGGTGCAGATAAGGTTGCTATAAATACTGCGGCTGTTAAAAATCCAAAGCTTGTATATGAAGCAGCTAAAATTTTTGGTTCTCAATGTATAGTTGTGGCAATAGATGCGAAAAAAGTTCAAAGTTCAAAGTTAAGAGTTAAAAGTAAAGGTAAGAAAAGTGTAAGTTGGGAAGTGTATATAAACGCTGGTACTACACCAACTGGTCTTGATGCTATATTGTGGACAAAAAAAATTCAAAAACTTGGTGCTGGCGAGATTCTACTCACAAGTATAGATGCTGATGGTACAAAAGAAGGTTATGATATAGACCTTACAAAAAATGTTGTTGATAATGTTTCAATACCAGTTATAGCATCAGGTGGTGCAGGGAAAATTGAACATTTTATAGAAGTTGTAAAAAAAGCAAAAGTTTCTGCAGTTCTTGCAGCATCAGTTTTTCATTATAAAAAATATTCAATTAAAAAAGTAAAACTTGCTTTAAAAAATGCTGGGATAAATGTACGACTATGAATTATAAACAAGATTGTATTTATTTTCTTTCTGACAGACCTTGTGTGTATCATAAAAAAGACAAAAAAATAGTTTGTGATACTTGTAAATACTATACTTCAATTAACAAAAAAATTTTGATAATAAAACTTGCTGCATTAGGTGATGTGGTTAGAACAACTTCTGTTTTAAAACCTCTGAAGACAAAATATAAAAATTCTAAGATTTTGTGGATAACAGAAGATAACGCAGTTGAAGTTTTATATAACAATCCTTATGTTGACGAAACAATACCGTACAGCCAAGCGTATCAGTTGTATAACTCACATTTTGATATTTTAATAAACCTTGACTTAGACATTCGTGCATTAAGATTAACAAAGAATCTTTTTGCTGAGAAAAAATTTGGTTTTTTCTTAAATGAAACTGATGAAATAATATGTTCTAATGAATCTGCAGAAAAATGGTTTAAGTTAAGTCATAACGATGTATTAAAAAGACAGAATAAAAAAACTTATCAACAGTATATGATGGAAATTTTAGAATTTAAAAATTTGTCTCCAAAAGATTATCCAATTATTATAAATCTTACAAAAGAAGAAAAAAAGTTTGCAGAAAAGTTTGCAAAAAAGTTTTCTATTACAAACAACGATTTAGTCATAGGTATAAACTTAGGTGGCGGGGATAAATGGCAAAAAAAAGAATATCCTGTTGAACAAACGGTTGAGCTTATTAAGTTGTTAGTTCAGAATTCAGAGTTCAGAGATAAGAAATTAAAAACAAAGAACAAAAAGACTGGAGTAAAAGTTTTGTTATTCGGTGGAGAAAAAGAAGAGGAGAGAAATAAAAAAATAGTTTATTTAGTTAACAATCCTTTACTTATTGATACAGGTTGTAAAAACACATTGCGAGAATTTTTTTCGTTGATAAACCTTTGTGATATATTAGTTACTTCTGACACACTTGCATTACATGTTGCTTTAGCGTTAAACAAAAAAGTTGTTGTGTTATTTGGTCCTACATCGTATAACGAGATTGAGTTATATGGTTTGGGTAAAAAAATAGTTTCACCAGTTAAATGTGTAGTTTGTTATAACAGAACCTGTGATAAAAAACCAGATTGTATGCAATTGATTAAACCTAAGGATATTTATGATACAATATTGAATTTAATTTAAATTTAATGTAATTTAAAAACTATGTGTGGAATATTTGGAATCTATAACCATAAAGACGCTTCGGAATTAACTTATCTTGGTTTATATTCCTTACAACATCGTGGACAAGAATCAGCTGGTATTGTTTCTTCTAACGGAGAACGATTTGTTTTTAAAATTGGTCAAGGGGAAGTACAAGAAGTTTTTACAAAAGAAGATCTTGAAAGACTTAACGGAAAATTGGCTATTGGTCATACAAGATATTCAACTTTTGGTGCATCAGATATTAAAAATGCCCAACCTATCATAGTAAAATGTTCGAAGGGTTATCTTGCATTGGTACATAATGGTAATTTGGTTAATGGGAAATATTTGCGAAAAAAGTTTGAGTCACAAGGTGCTATATTTCAAACTACTACGGATTCAGAAGTTATTCTACATTTGATTTCTCATGCTAAAGAAAAAAATCTTGTTGAAGTTTTAAAAAAGATTTTGCCACAACTAAAAGGTGCATATTCATTGATCCTTATGACACCAACAAGTATGTACGCTATTAGAGATCCAAACGGGTTTAGACCTTTGGTGGTCGGTAGAATAAAAAATGGATTCGTAATTTCTTCGGAAACATGTGCTTTGGATATTATTTCAGCAGAGTTTATCCGCGAAGTGGAACCTGGTGAAATAATTGAGTTTAAGGATGGGAAAATGAGAAGTCATAAATTTGTACATCATCCAAAAAAAACTTTTTGTATTTTTGAGTTTATATATTTTTCCCGACCTGACAGTATAATTGAAGGAAAGTCTGTACATCAGGTCAGGATTCAACTTGGTAAAAATTTGTACAAAGAATTTCCAACCGAAGCAGATATAGTTTTTTCAGTACCAGATTCTGCAAACTCTGCTGCGTTAGGGTATTCTCAAGAAAGTGGTATATCGTTTGAGTTCGGATTTATAAGAAACCATTATATAGGAAGAACTTTTATTCAGCCAAAACAAAAAATAAGAGATTTATCTGCTAAAATTAAATATAACACAATAAAAGATGTGATTAAAAACAAACGTGTAGTTGTAGTTGACGATTCTATTGTCCGTGGGACAACATCAAAAAAGTTAATTACAATGTTAAAAAATTCTGGTGCAAAAGAGATACATTTAAGAGTTTCATCGAGCCCAATAATAGCACCTTGTTTTTATGGGATTGACACACCAACAAAAAAAGAACTTATTGCAGCGAATTATTCTGTTGAAGAAATAAGAAGATTTTTAGGTGTAACAACATTGTATTATCTTTCTATAGATGGGATGGTTTCTGCTACAGGATTAAAGAAAGAAAACTTTTGTTTAGCATGTTTTACTGATAATTATCCAGTAAAATAATTTTTATGAGAAAAAAAACTATTCAAGAAATTTTAGTAGAACATTTTGGCATGTCAAAAATAGAAGTTGAGAAACTTAAAAAAGAAGCTGAACAAGCTGGGATATTATTACAGCAATATGTTGTTGATAAAAAATTAGTTGATAAACATAAGTTGTTAAAAGTATTAGGTGAAGAATGGGGTATAAAAGTTGTTGATTTAGAGATGATAGAAATAGATCCAGACCTTGCAAAAATTGTCTCAGTAGAAACTTGTAAACGACATAAACTTGTCCCGTTTAGTAAAGAAGAAGAATTATTATTTGTTGCAATGGCAGATACAAGAGACCTTTTTGCTATTGAAGATATAGAGTTTAGGACAGGACTCAAAGTTGTTCCATATTTAGCTTTACCAAACGATGTAAGAGATAAAATAGAACAGTTGTATGCTCAGGAAGCTGGTGGATACGAAGAAGGTGTAGAGGTTTCAGAAGAAACTACGCAACCACAAGTTTCACGCGAAGCAATCACTGAAGATGCACAGGAACTTACTCAAGAATTGCTTGCAAGTTTAGATGTTTCTGACGAAGTACTTATTGAACAACAAAAAAGAGAAGAAGAAGTTACTGATATTATGCAGGTAAGTCCTGACGCACCTGAAGTTGAGAAACTTGTTAACGCTATTATTCTTGAAGCAGTAAGGTTGAAAGCGTCTGATGTTCATATAGAACCGTTTGAGAAAAAAATTGTTGTTAGATACAGAGTAGACGGACTTTTAAGAAAAGCGTCGTTTAAGATACCTGTGGTATACAAAAATGCGCTTATATCAAAAATAAAAATTATGTGTAATATGAACATAGTAGAACGAAGAGTTCCACAAGATGGTAGGTTACAAGTAAGAGCAAAAGGATTGCCATTAGAGTTCAGAGTTAATATTGTACCTACAATATATGGTGAGAGTGTAGTTATGCGTATGTTGGACAGGTCTGCTTCTGGATTGTCTTTAGAACAACTTGGTTTCTTACCAGATACTTTAGAAAAGTTTTTAGAACTTTTGAACCGTCCTTACGGATTGATACTTGTTTGTGGACCTACAGGGTCAGGGAAATCGTTCACATTAACTGCTGCATTACAAAAAGTTAGGGATCCTACTGAAAAAGTTCTTACTGCTGAGAATCCGGTTGAATACGAACTTGATGGTGTTGTCCAAGTACCAGTGAATCCTGACCTTAAAATGGGAGATAAAAAATTTGATTTTGCAGCTGCTTTACGTGCATTCCTAAGACAAGACCCAGATATAATAATGGTAGGTGAAATACGTGATCAAGAAACAGCACAGGTTGCTATGGAAGCAGCTCTTACAGGACATTTGGTTTTGTCAACTATACATACAAACGATGCACCATCTGCAGTAGCACGACTTTATGAAATGGGTGCGCCAACATATCTTATAGCAAACACTTTAGAAGGTGTTCTTGCACAAAGGTTAATACGGACATTATGTAGTGAATGTAAACAACCTGATACTTCTCCATCTGAAGAGTTAATAAAAGTGTTGGATGAATACAAAATAGATTATTCTTCTGCAACTTTTATGAAACCTGTTGGATGTAGAAAATGTGGTAATACAGGAATGAAAGGAAGAACTGCTATACATGAACTACTTGTGATGAATGATGAAATAAGAGAAATTTGTCTTAAAGATGTTTCAGCAGGTAAAATAAGAGATGCAGCTATAAGAAACGGTATGAGAACATTGTTAGCAGACGGGTTAATAAAAGTTACTAAAGGTATTACAACATATACTGAAATACTTGCTGTTTGTCAAAGATAACAAAAATAGTAAATGGGTGGATGGGTAGATGAGGAAAATAATTTTTTGCCTAAGTATTCACTAATTAACTTATTTATATATCAATTCATTAACACATTTATTATTATGCTACATTAGTTAGTGTATTTTGTAGTAGTCATATTTATCCTGCTACAGCGGGTTTATCTTTGTAGTGCAATCCTGCAGATTGCGGGATTGCAAAGACAGATGAAAGATATTGCCATCCTGCAAATTGGGGATTGTTGAAAAGTATTCACGCTGCTAAGATGTTCCCGCTTTTGGCAGGACGAGGAGTCCCACAGTTTGCGGGACGACGAAGCAATCCCGTAATAAAAATAGATTGCCACGGGTTGACCCCGCAGATTGCGGGACAATCCTCGCAATGACCAATGAAATATAAGTAGTCATTGCGAGCGTTAGCGAAGCAATCCCGCAAATTGCGGGATTACCACTCCCGCAAGTTGCAGGAGCGCAATAACAACTTTTTGACTCCTTGCAAGTAGGAGAGGGTTTTCAAACCCCGACCTGTAACTTGCGAGGTTGTCATTTTGTTCATTTTATATTTGTATGACACGGCTTTCCGCTTTCAGCGGAAGCGAAGCATCAGGCAGGGACTTCTTCAGGTATGTAGCCGTGCAAATAATTGTAGTCGCTGAATTTAAGTCGGTGTATTTTGATAAATCTTGGAGGTTAAAAAATGTCATATATTAATAAATTTGAAGAATTTTTTGAAATTGTAAAGAGTTTATCTTCTACTTTAGACCTTGATGCGTTATTAAAACGTATAGGTGATGCTGCAGAACGGTTAACAAATTCTGAAGCAAGTTCTATAATGCTTATTGATGAAGATAAACAACATTTGTATTTCAAAACTGCTGGTGGTGAGAAAGGTTCTGCTGTAAAAAAAATTAAAATACCTATTGGTGAAGGTATTGCAGGTAATGTTGCGTTAACTAAACAATCAGAAATTATCAACGATGTATCAAAAGATCCACGCTTCACAGGTAAAGTTGACCAACAAAGTGGGTTCCAAACAAGATCTATCCTTGCAGTGCCTATAATAGCTAACACTACAGATGGCGGATACGAAATTATTGGTGTTATTGAAGCACTAAACAAAAAAGAACAAACTGGGTTCACTGAAGAAGATAAAAAGTTGTTAGAAAGTTTAGCAGGACTTGCTGCTGTAAGTATACTTAATGCAAAATTTTCTGAGAACCAACGTAATTTTTTTACTAATATCACAGAACTTATTGTTTCTGCTATAGAAACTATAAGACCAAAATATAGAGAAAGATACTGGAAAATGACACAAATGGCAACACTTGTTGCTAAAATGTTAGGTATACAACCACGGTCTGAAGAATATAGAAGTATTTATTTTGGGACATTGTTGCACGATATTGGATATTTATCATCTAAATTAAAACTTGATATAGACAACGCTGATGTTTTTCAAAGAACAAAAGTTGAACAATCACATGTGATAATCGGAGCAGAAATTGTAAGCAAAATAAGTTTGTTAAAAAATATTGCACCTATTGTAAAACATCATCATGAAAATTTTGATGGTAGTGGTTATCCTGACGGGTTAAAAGGTGAAGAAATACCGCTCGGTGCAAGAATTGTTGCTGTAGTTGAATATGTTGAAGAATTGAAACTTAACGATGTTCAAACAGAACAAATAAGTCAATTTCTTACACAACATAGTGGGACAAAGTTTGATCCTAAAATTGTAGAAACTGTAAAAGAAATACTTACCTCTGTTACGGGGCAGTAGTTCAGTTGGGAGAACATCCGCTTCGCACGCGGAAGGTCACGGGTTCAAATCCCGTCTGCTCCAGGTTTATTATGAAACCAAACAATTTTTTTCTTAAAACATACAGAAAATATAATATTGTTTTTGTTAAAGGTGATGGAAAATATATTTATGATAACAAAGGTAACAAATACTTAGATTTTTTTTCAGGACTAAGTGTATGTAATCTTGGATATAAAGATAAAAAATTAGTTGATACTTTGATACACCAAGCAAAACTTATTTGGCATTGTTCAAACTTGTTTTATTCGTTACCGCAACAAAAACTTGCAGAACTTATTGTTGAAAAAACTTTTCCTGCTGCAAAAGTTTTTTTTTCAAATTCTGGTGCTGAGGCTAATGAGTGTGCAATAAAACTTGTTCGTAAATATGGTAGTAAAACTAATAGGTATGAAATTATAACTTTTAAAAATTCTTTCCATGGAAGAACAATAGCAACACTTTCTGCTACAGGACAAAAAAAAGTTCAAAAAGGGTTTGAACCATTATTAAAAGGATTTAAATATGCAAAATTTAATGATATAAATTCTGTTAAAAAAATGGTTAATAAGCATACTGTAGCAATAATGATCGAACCTATCCAAGGTGAAGGTGGGGTGATTCCTGCAGAACAAGAGTTTTTAAAAGAACTAAGAAAGTTGTGTGATAAAAAAAACTTGGTTTTAATTTTTGATGAAATACAAACAGGGTTTGGTAGAACAGGCGAATTTTTTGCATACCAATACTATAAAGTTAAACCTGATATAATTACATTAGCAAAAAGTATAGCAAACGGAATACCTTTGGGAGCAACTGTTGTAGATAAAAAATATGCTGATGTTTTTGATTATGGTGATCACGGGTCTACATTCGGAGGTAACTTACTTGCTTGTTCTGTAGCAGTTGAAGTAATTAAAAAAATAAACGATAAATTGTTATCTCATGTTAAAAATGTTGGAGAGTATTTTTATGACAAACTGGCTGAACTAAAAAATAAATACAAATTTGTGAATTCAGTTCGTGGAGTAGGACTTATGTTAGGTATGGAATTAAATTTTCCGTGTAGAAATGTTGTAGAAAAATGTTTAAAAAATGGTTTAGTAATAAATGTAACACAGGAAAAAGTTTTGAGGTTTTTACCACCGATTATAATTGAAAAATCTGATGTAGATAACGCAGTAAAAATTTTGGACAATGTGTTATCAGAAATATGAAACAACTAAAAAATGATAAAAATAATAATATAGAAATAATGAACTTTATTGTTAACGAGTTCGGGACAAATTGTTATATATATAAAGATGATATGTCTGATAATGCTGTGATAATAGATCCCGGTGGTGATATGAACCAGATAATAAGTTTGGTTCATCAAAGAGGGTTCAGAATAGTAAATGTTGTGGTTACTCATGGACATTATGACCATATAAAAGGGTTAGGAGAACTTGTAAAGTTGTTACCAAATATAGGAGTTGTAGTTTATGAAGAAGAATTGTCTTTGATACTTGATGATGAAGAAAATTTATCAATTTTGTTTGCTGATAACTTAGTTAAACACCTACAGAATATAAACTGGATAAAAGTTAAAGATGGAGAAGAACTTGTTTGTGGGACAAAGAAAATTAAAATTATACATACTCCAGGACATACATCTGGCAGTATGTGTTTGTATATAAAAGAAAAAAATTTTTTGTTCACAGGAGATACCTTATTTTGTGGTTCTGTTGGAAGGACTGATTTTCCTACTGGAAATATTGAGATGATAGAAGAATCTATACAAAAAATTTTTTCTTTACCATTGAACACAAAATTTTTCCCTGGGCATGGGAACTACTGTGTCTTAGAAAAAGAAATTGAACATAATATGTTTGTGAAAATAGCAAAGTAAAACTTGTTCAAACTATTTAAATTTAAGGAAAGTGCTGAAAAAATCTCTGTTGTAGGAGGAGTTTTTAAACCTCAATTCCATAAATTGGAAAGTACTGAAAAAACCCACTTTTTTGTCATTGCGAGGGTTGTCCCGCAATCTGCGGGATCAACCCGTGGCAATCTATTTTTATTGCGGGATTGCTTCGTCGTCCCGCAAACTGCGGGAGTGACAATCTCTTTCATCAGTCATTGCGGTCCCGCAAGTTGCGGGACTTCTCGTCCTGCCAAAAGCGGGAAAATATTAACAGTATGAATACTTTTTCAACATTCTCCAATTTACAAGATTGTGTAGTTTAACATCTACAGGAGGAAGATATTAGTATGAAATTAAAACTTCCAATAAGTTTGTTTAAAAAAGTTGGTAAAATAAAAATTGGTACAGAACCACAACAAACTGGTCAACCTGTTTCACCACCAATAAGTAAACAAATTGTTGCAGAACTTTCTCTTAAAAGTGTTGACGCGTTGATAAAATCGTTGTCAGATAAAGACCCGTTTGTAAGAGCAGTAAGTTGTGAAGTTTTGGGTAAAATGCGAGAAAAAAAAGCGTTGAAACAAATAATGTTGTTAATGAGTGACACATCAAAATATGTTCGTGAAAAAGCTGCTATTGCGTTAGGACAAATCGGTGATAGGAAAGCTGTTCCTGTGTTAGTTGAAGCGATGAATGATGAAGCTGAAGAAGTAAGAGTTACAGTAGCAGGTGTTTTGGGACATTTAAGAGATAGGTTAGCTGTTCCTGTGTTAATAAAAGCATTAGATGATCCATCACCTACTGCAAGAATGAAAGCAGCTATATCGTTAGGTTTAATCGGAGATCCTGATGCAATACCAGCATTGTTTAAAGCATTAAAAGATCCTCATGAACTTGTCCGACGGTATGCATGTGAAGCGTTAGGTAATATAGGTCGGCCTGCAATACCAGCTTTACTTCTGGCATTAAAAGATGATAATGTTCGTGCACATGCAGCTCAAGTGTTAACTAAAATAAAATAGGAATGTTTTAAAAATATGAAAAAAATAATAATAAAAATAATAATTTTTATGTTTGTTATTCAAATTCAATATATTTTTCCGAGCACAAAACTATATCTTGATACATATTATAAAGTATCTTATAACAACTATTCTAATCTTGATTTTGATTTTTCTACTTCGACTGATAATATAACAAAAATTTATTCTAATTTTGATATAAAACTTAAAACACAAATTGATAACTTTGAATTTAACACAGGAATATGTTCTGTAGGAGAATATGGCAAAACAATTCATAGTTCTACAAAAAGTTATAGTTGGGAAAAAGAATATCCTTATCCTAATACAGAATTTTTACCATGGGTATCAGAATGTTATGTTAAATATAAATATGTAATTGATAAATTTTTTGTTCCATATACAAAATTTTCAGTTGATAACATATCTTTTATTTTTTCAATAGGTAAACAAAGGAAAGAGTTTGTCGAAGGGTTAGTTATAGGCGATAACAAAATAGGATATGACGGAATTTCTGTAGATTTTAATTTTGGGAATTATTTTTATATTAATAGTTTAGTTTCAAGAATAAATTCTATTTCTGGTTTTGAAAATAATAATATGTTTGATTTATATACTTTTTTATTTGGTAGCAAATTTTATTCTGGATATAATTTTGGGCTAAATTATGTTGTTGAAAATGATAAAATAAAAAATGATAAAAAAATTTTTTATGAATTTTTTGTTAAACAAGAACATAAAATGTTTGATTATATTTTTGAATACATAATACAACAAGGAGAAAATTTGTATGAAGATAAATACTCAGGTAGTTTATGGTATTTCCGTGGCAAAGTTAAAGGCAAAAATAAATTTGTAGGAGAATCTTCAGCTGGTATGGTATGGCTGTTATCTTCAGGTGGGTCAGAAACATCTAAATTTTCACCTGACTTTACTAAAATGTATGACTATATGGAACTTTATGGATATGGCGAGTTTACTAAAGCTAATACAAAAACTTTATTCTTTGATTTACCAGAAGGATATTCCGGCGTTTTTGTTTTAGGTTTAGAACTTAATGTGAACCCGTTAAAAAAATTTTATTGTGGACTAGATTATTATTTGTTTTCTTCTCCAGAGGCACCTTATGACAAACCTGACCCGTCATCTACAGAAAAAACATTAGGTGCTAAAAAAGCTATTGGTCTTGAATATGGTTTATCAGCAAAATATAAAATTTCAGAATTATCTGTTGTAGAATGTTCTTATTCTGTTTTTAACCCGATGAAAAATGTTTATCCTGACAAACAAAAAGGTGATAATGCTACAAAAATTATGTTTTCTATAGAAACAAAATTTTAGGTTTATAATTTTATATGAAGAAACTTTATATAGCAATACTTTATCACCAACACCAACCTTTGTATAAAGAACTTTCAAAAAATTATTATTACTTACCATGGGTAAGATTGCATGCAATAAAAGATTATTATGATATGTTAATATGGACAGAAAAATATGAAAAATTAAAACTTAATTTTAACTTTGTTCCTTCGTTGTTGGTTCAACTTGAAGATTATGCAAAAGATGCTGTTGATAAACATCTTGAGTTAACTTTGAAACCTGTCTCTGAACTAAACGATGAAGATAAATTTTATATTTTAAAAAACTTTTTTAATTGTAACTGGTCTACTATGGTTGAACCATATAAAAGATATAACGAACTTTTGATACAACGAGGGAAAAAAATTACTGATGAAGAAATTTATAGAAAAATAAAGTATTTTAACAACCAAGATTGGATTGATTTACAAGTATGGTCAAATTTAGTTTGGTTTGACCCATATTGGCGTAAAGTTGACAACGATATAAAAACTTTGTTTGATAAAGAAAAAAATTATACTGAAGGAGATAAACATATTTTAGTAAAAAAACAAAGAGAGATTTGTGAGTTAATACCAAAAAAACTTAAAGAATTACAACAACAAAATAAAATTGAAGTTTCTGTTTCTGCATTTTACCATCCTATATTGCCAATACTTTGTGATCCTGAGAAAGCAAAAGTTGCAAACCCTCATGTTGTATTACCACATAACTATACATCTTTAATAGAAGATGCTGAAAAACAAATAAAGTTAGCAAAAGAGTTATATGAAAATCTTTTCAGTATTTCTCCAAAAGGTTTTTGGCCATCAGAAGGAGCTGTATCAAATGATGTAATACCATTGTTAGATAAATATAATATAAAATGGTTTGCTACTGATGAAGAAATTCTTAAAAACTCTATAAATATGATGACAAAAACCTATCCTCAAAAAGATGTGATTTATAAACATTATCAAGTTGAGATTGGTAATAATCAAAAAATTTATGCAATTTTTAGAGATAGAGAAATTTCTGATAAAATAGGGTTTGTGTATTACAAATGGAATTATATTGATGCAGTTAAAGATATTGAAAAAAAACTTATTGATATATACAACAAAGTTTACAACACTGATGATAATTCTCAGGATGCGTTAGTTTCAATAATTCTTGATGGTGAAAATTGTTGGGAGTTTTATCAAAACGATGGTAACGATTTTTTGAACGAGTTCTATAAAATGTTGACTGAACATAAATTGTTTGAGACAGTACTTGTGTCAGATTTTGTTTCATCACATCCAAAAACTGATAAAATTACAACAATATGGCCTGGTTCATGGATCAACGCTAATTATAATATTTGGATAGGTCACCCAGAAGATAATACTGCATGGGAGTGTTTGTATAAAACACGAAATTTTTTAATAGAGTATTTGAAACAAAATACTAATGTCTCAGAAGAAACAAAAAATTTATGTTGGCAAGAAATATATATAGCTGAAGGTTCTGACTGGTATTGGTGGTTTGGAGATGAACATTATACTCAAGATAATCAAGTATTTGACATGTTGTTTAGACAGAATCTTAAAAATGTATATATGTTTCTTGGAGAACAGCAGCCAAGTTATCTTGACGTTCCAATTAAAAAAACTATAACATTAACTGAGATACAAATGCCATCAGGATTTATATTACCAAAAATTGATGGAAAAATATCAAGTTATTTTGAGTGGTCTTTAGCTGGGAAAGTTTTACCTGTTGTTTCTTCTATGCATCAAACTACAAAAGTTTTATCATGTGTATATTTCGGATACTCTACAGAAGATATTTATATAAGAATAGATTATGGCCATATCGATGAAAATATATCTATTTCAATATATTTTTATGTGTCTAGCAATCAACAATTATATCATATAAAATTTGAATTAAAGAAAGGAAATAATAGATATTTATTAATACAATCAGGAACTTCTACGCAAGAGTTAGATTATATAAAAATAGATAAAGTTGTAGAACTTAAAGTTCCTTTTTCATTACTTAAAACATCGCCTACAGAACAAATTAAATTTTTTGTTTTAGTAGAAAAAAGTGTTGAAGGTAAAGTTTTTGAACTTGAACGTCTTCCTATAAATGGAATGGTAGAAATCGTATACCCAGATAGCTTATATATAAAACAATTTTGGAATGTATAACATCTATTATATTGTTTTTTCTATTAGGAAGAAAAAGTGTGGAATTCTTTCTATCAAGTAAGAACAGAAAAGTGTCTTTGTTTCAAATAAATCTCGTGGATTATAGCAATGTGGAATACAACTCTTATATATTAATTTTGCTATTTTTAAAAATTCTTTTCTTATAGAAATAAAGTGTGAAAAGAAAAAAAGTTATAAAAAAATTTTTTTAATCATTGACTTTGTAAAAATAATTTTGTAAAAACTCAACCAAATAGAAAAATATGTATTAAAAATTATAACTGAACTGTATTATGGATCTAAAAAATACAGTAGCTTATCTTCCTATTAAAAAGTACAAATTTGTTCTCCAATTAAAAGAAGGAATTATCTTTCCTGATTTTAAAGGTTCAACATTTCGTAGAGGGTTTGGAAAAGCTCTTAAAAAAATCAGTTGTGTTAAAAAAAAGAGCTCTTGTGAAACCTGTGTTCTTAAACCAAAATGTGTGTATGACATACTCTTTGAAGCAAAAATAAGTAATAAAGAATATAAACTCTTAGGTTTAGCAGAACCGCCACGACCTTTTGTTTTAGAACCGCCTTTGGATAAAAAGAAAAAGTATGATGCTGGAGAAAAGTTTGAACTGGATGTTTTAATTTTTGGAAATTCAATACAATTTTTGCCTTATATAATTTTTACTTTTAATGAACTTGGTAAAAAAGGTATTGGTGAAACAAAAGCAAAGTATGAATTGTTCTCAGTAGAAACTGTTGATGGTAAATTGATATACGAACCAAAAGCACAAACATTTTTTAACCATGATTCAACAATAAATTTGTTTTTTGATGAAAATAATAACCAAATTAATCAAATTAAAATTAAATTTTTAACACCTACAAGAGTAAAAACTGAAGGTAAATCTGAACCTGATATACCATTTCAAACATTAATAAAATCTTTGATTAGGAGGTTAGTAGGATTACTGATTTTTTATACTGATAAAAATTTAGAGTATAATTTTGATTATATTATCAACGATGCTGCTAAAATTGTTTTACAATATTCTAACCTTAAATGGGTTGAAGTTGAACGATATGTCACACAACAGAATACTATTATGAGAATGAAAGGTTTTATTGGCGAAGTTGTATATCAAGGTGATTTAACAAAATTTTATCCTTTACTTAAAATTGGAGAGTATATACATGTAGGTAAAAATACAACTTTTGGATTAGGAAAATACGAAATTGTAAAAATATAATTAATAAGGAGAATAGTTTATGATACGTAAAAAAATAAAGAATAAAATTGAAGAACCTGTGGTAAAGGCAGTAACTTTTGATAAAAACCAAGTTAAAGTTGCCATACTTGATGTTCCTGATAGACCCGGTATTGCTGCAAAAATTTTTACTCCGCTTGCTAAAAAAGATGTAAATATAGATATGATCATACAATCAGCAGCACGTGGTGGGAAAAACGATATTTCGTTTACAATAGGATATAACGATTTGAAAAAAACTATTGAAGTTTTAGAAAAAGTTAATAAAGATATGAACGCTGGTGGTATTGTTTATGAAGATAACATGGCAAAAGTTTCTATAGTAGGTGTTGGTATGAGAAGTCATCCAGGTGTTGCTGCAAAAATGTTTGAGACTTTAGCAAAACAAAACATTAATATAGAAATGATATCAACTTCTGAGATAAAAATTTCATGTATTATAAAAAAAGAATTTTTAGAAACTGCAGTAAAATCGTTACATAAAGCATTTATGTTGGATAAGAAAATATAAAACAAAATTTTTTAAAAACCAGTATCTTCTTCTGTTACAGGTGGCGAAGATTCTTCTGAAGTAGATGTTGTTGAAAAAGTTTGTGATTCTGTTCCTTTTATAAACGCTTCTTTATAAACTTTTTTAGAATCAGGACCTGCAAGTAAACCTGTATGCATATCTATCAATGCTTCTACGATATTATCAGGTTTGTCAAAATCTTTATTAGGTAAAGATGAAACAGCAAGTTTCATAAAATCTGTCCATATAGGACATGCTAATTTACCTCCAGTTGCATCCCTACCTAAAGATTTTTTTATGTCAAATCCTACCCATACTCCACTAATTATGTCTGGTGTATAACCTATGAACCACGCATCAGTACAATTGTTTGTAGTCCCTGTTTTACCAGCACAGGTTCTACCTAAGTTTAACGCATATTTCCCTGTTCCATTTCTTACTACACCTTTAAGTAAATTTGTTATCAAATATGCACTTTCAGCTGAGATAACTACGGTTTCTTTTGGAATATAAGATTTTAATAAATTTCCAAGTTTGTCTCTAACTTCTAAAATCCCATATGGTTCAACTTTGACACCATTGTTTGCAAAAGTGTTAAATACATTAACAAGTTCAATTGGTATAACTTCTGACGCTCCAAGGGATATAGAATATGTGTTTGTAAGCGGTGTTGAAATACCTAATTTTCGTGCATAATCTATTATTAAATTAGGGCCTAATTCCATTGTTAACCTTATTGCACAAGAGTTTAAAGAAAGTTCTAATGCACGACGTAAAATTACTTTACCATGATATTGATTCTTATAATTTTCTGGTATCCAAATTTTATTTTTTTCTTTTAATTTGTTAAGGTTTGTAATAAATTCTGTTTGGTTTGATATACCTAATTTTGTAAGTTTTGAATAATCAAGTTGTGAAAAATCAGTTGTTGTAGATAAAAGTTCCCAATCTATACCATTGTTGTAAAAAACCAATGGCGTGTCTTCTAAAATAGAAGTTGGAGTAAACCCGTGTTCTAACGCAGCAAGGAAAATTATTGGTTTAAATGCAGAACCAGGTTGTCTTAACGCTTGTGTTACACGATTAAATTGTGTTTTTCTAAAATCTCTGCCACCGACCATTGTTAGAATCTGTCCTGTTTTAACATCCATTGAGAATAAAGCTGCTTGTACAGGTTCAGTAGACCTTATTAACTTATCAATTTTTGTAAGATGTTGTTCAAGGATTGTTTCAGCATGTTTTTGAAGAGTTAAATCAAGTGTTGTTTTTATTGTTAACCCGCCTGTATAAAGTAGTTCAGAAGGAAATTCTGATTCTAATTGTTCACGAATATATTCAACAAAATACGGTGCAGTAGCTGATGGTATCTTGTAATACCCTACTATTAGTGGTTCAGAAATTGCTTGGTCATATTCTTCTTTAGAAATATAACCTAATTGTAACATCCGTTTTAATACAAGATTTCTTCTTTTTGTTGCACGATCATAGTTTTTTATAGGCGAATAATACGAAGGCGACCTGATAAGTCCTGCAAGCATTGCTGATTCTGACAATGTTAGTTCTTGAACATTTTTAGAAAAATAAATTTTAGTTGCTTGTTGTATACCATAAGCACCTTTACCAAAATATACTTGATTCAAATACATCTCTAAAATTTCATTTTTAGATAAATTATGTTCTAACTTTATTGCTAAAAAAAATTCTTTAAGTTTACGTTTTAAAGTACGTTTTTGTGTAAGAAACGAAATTTTTGCAAGTTGTTGTGTTATTGTTGAACCACCAGTGACAACCTTATGTCTAATTATGTTATCAATAGCAGCTTTTAATATTCTTTTTGGATTTATACCCCAATGATGATAAAAATTATGATCCTCAATAGCTAACACCGCAAGCTTAAGATTGTTAGGAATGTCTTTAAATTCTATCCAAGTTCGTTTTTCTGTAAACAGTTCTGAGATAAGTTCTCCATTGCGGTCAAAAATTTTTGTGGACAACACTGGAGTAAAACTTTTTAATTCTTCTTCAGAAGGTAACTCTTTGATAAGATTAAGAACATAAAGATATGTAATAATTATGATGAATCCTGATACTATCCAAATAATTTTTTTATATTTTTTCATAAAAGAAGAAAGTAAGTTTATTTATTGATTTACAAATCTTTATTTTATATATAAAACAATTATAATTTTCAATAAAAAGGAGATGAAAAATTTATGCAAGCAGTAATAATGGCAGGCGGGTTCGGGACAAGATTACGTCCTTTGACTAGTATTATACCAAAACCTATGGTACCTGTGGCAAACAAGCCTATGATGGAACATGTTGTTCGTTTATTAAAAAAATATGGTGTTGAAGAACTTATTGTGTTGTTATTTTATCAGCATGAGTATATAACAAAATATTTTGGTAATGGAGAAAAATTTGGTGTTAAAATACAATATCTTTTACCAGATGGTGATTATGGAACTTGTGGTTCAGTAGGGTTTGCAAGGGATTATATTAAAGATGATAATTTTATAGTTATTTCTGCAGATATAATCACAGATTTTGATTTAAATAAAATGGTAAAATTTCATACTGAAAAAAGCGCTTTATCAACTATTGGGTTGACAAGTGTTGAAAATCCGTTAGGATATGGGATAGTGATATATGATGAAGATTTTAAGATAAAAAGGTTTTTAGAAAAACCTACCTGGAGTGAGGTCTTTTCTGATAAAGTTAACACTGGTATTTATATGCTTAATAAAAAAGTGTTTGATTACATACCTCAAAAAACTTTTTTTGATTTTTCAAAAGATTTATTTCCTAAATTTCTTGCTGAAAATTTACCAATTTATGCTTGTGTATTAGATGGTTACTGGAAAGATGTCGGAACATTACAAGAATACAGATTTTGTCATTATGATGTTATTGATAAAAAAGTTGATTTGTATATTGAAGGTAATTATACAGAATGTAATGGTAACAAAATTATTTGTGGTGAAAAAACAATTATTGGCGAAAATTTTAAATGTGACAATTTTGTAATTATAGGTAAAAACACAAAAATTGCTAACAATGTTATTATAAATCGTTCTGTTATTGGAGATAATTGTGTAATAGAAGATGGTGCTATAATTCTTGGAAGTGTTATTATGAATAATGTTTATATCGGTAAAAATACTTCTATTAAAGAAAGTATTATTTCTGCTAGAAATAAAATAGGTAATAATGTTGTAATAGAAGTAAATTCTGTTATTGGTGAAGAATGTATAATACAAGACAATGCACATATAAAAGCTAATGTAAAAATTTGGCCTAAAAAAATTGTTGAAGAAGGTGCAACTGTTTCTACAAGTTTGATCTGGCAGGAAAAATGGTCAAGAATGTTGTTTGGTTCAACTGGTGTGTCTGGGTTGTTAAATTCTGAGATATCGCCTGAGTTTGCTTGTAAATTAGGTGCTGCGTTTGGCAGTTTATTAGGTAAAGGAAAAACTGTGATCACATCTCGTGATGCACATAAAGCGTCTCGTATGATAAAACGTAGTATGATATCCGGTTTGTTATCAGGCGGTGTCAAAGTAGGTGATTTACGTGCTGCACCTATACCTGTTGTAAGATATGAAGTTGCAAAAGAAAATGTTGATGGTGGGTTACATGTAAGATTGTCACCTACAAATCCTGAGATTGTTGAAATAAAATTTTTTGATAAAAATGGTAACGATATTTCTGTAGCTCAAGAAAAAAGTATAGAACAGTTGTTTTTGAGAGAAGATTTTCCACGAGCTTCTTTAGAAGAAGTTGGTGAGATTATTTTACCACCGAGAGCATACGAGTATTATCGTGATGGATATTTAAAATCGCTTGATGTAGAATCAATTAGAAGAGCAAAACTTAAAGTTGTGATAGATTATTCATATTCTACTGCAGTAAATATTTTTCCTTCCATATTAGGCGAGTTAGGTATAGAAGTTGTTTCATTGAACGCGTTTGTTGATAGTACAAAAATTGTCCGTTCTGAAACTCAGCTTCAGTATGCGTTAGAACAACTTTCCAATATTGTGACAACTTTAGATGCAGATGTTGGTTTTATGTTGGACAACAGCGCTGAACGTATTTTTATTGTTGATGATAAAGGTAAGATACTTGACCCTCAACTTTCTTCAATGATAGTTCTGTTATTAAAATTAAATTCTACTAAAGAAGAAAAATATAAAATTGTAGTGCCAGTGTATACATCAAACGTTGTTAAAGAAGTTATATCTGGAACACATAAAAATGTTGATATTGTATGGAGTAAAACATTACCAAGATATTTAAGAGAAGAAGCACAAAAGCCAGAAGTAAAGTTTGTTACTGATGCATTAGGTGGATATATATTCCCAGAATTTCAACCTGCATTCGATGGAATGTTTGCTATAGGTAAAATAATGGAATTGCTAGCTCAACAAGAGACAAAAATTTCTCGTATCAAACGTGAGATACCAGATTTTAATGTAGAACATCTGAGAATACCTTGTGGTTGGGAGAAAAAAGGGTTTGTAGTAAGAAAATTGATAGAAACATATGGCAAAAATTATAAATTAGATTTAATAGATGGTGTTAAAATTTGGGTAAACAGTACTGATTGGGTTTTGGTCTTACCAGATCCAGATGAAACTTTTGTTCATCTTTATGTTGAAACACATAGAGAAAAAGATACACAGTTATTATTCAATGAATTTTCTACAAAACTTAATTCATGGATAAAAGAATGAAATTTGTTGTAGTTTTAGTTACCGTTCCATATGATAAAAGTAAAAAAATTATAAATTTGTTGTTAACAAAAAAACTTGCTGCTTGTGTTAACAAAATAAAAACTATAGAATCGTTTTATTGGTGGGGAAATAAAATTTGTAATGATAAAGAAACATTGTTAGTGATTAAAACAAAAAAGATATTATTTGAAAAGATTGTTAAAGAAATAAAAAAAGTTCATCCATATAAAGTGCCAGAGATTATTTCTATAGAAATAAACAATGGTAATAAAGAGTATTTAGATTGGATAAAAGAAGTAACAATATGAGTGTATTAAAAATAGTAAAATATCCGTCTACTATATTAAAACAAAATTTACCTTTAGTTGAAAATTTTAATTCTGACCTTAAATATATTATAAGAGATATGTTTGAAACAATGTATGCATGTAATGGTATAGGTCTTGCTGCAAACCAAGTAGGAATAGAAAAAAGAATTGTAGTTGTTGATGTTTCGTTTAAAGAGGGTAATAAAATCCCACCTTTAGCTTTAGTTAATCCTAAAATTTTAAATTATAGCAAAAAAATATGGTCTGCAGAAGAAGGATGTTTGTCTTTCCCTGGATTTTTTGAAAAAGTATCAAGGTCTGTTTCTATAGAAGTTGAGTATTATGATATAAATGGTAAAAAACAGAGGATTATCGCTGAGGGATTGTTAGCACGTGTACTTCAGCATGAGATAGACCATATAAATGGGATAAGTTTTGTTAAAAGAATGAGTGTTAATAAACAAATTAAATTTTATTTAATGTTTAAATTAGGGAAATACAAATTTTAATTATGAACGTTCTTTTCTGGGGTAGTTCTTATTTATCAGTGCCATTCTTAGAACTATTAGTTAATCTTGGATTAAAAATATCTGCTGTAGTTACTGTTTCAGATAAACCGCAAGGACGTGGACTTAAAATCTTGCCTACACCAGTGAAACTTGTTGCTGAAAAATATAATATACCAGTTTTAACTGAAAAAGATATAACTTCTCAAAAAATAGTACAAAGTTTTTGTCCAGAACTGAGTATAGTAGTAAGTTTTGGTAAAATTATACCTAAAGATATAATAAACCTGCATAAAATTGGTATGTTGAACATACATTTTTCTTTATTACCAAAATATCGTGGTGCTGCACCTATACAATGGACATTGTTAAATGGTGAAAAAGAAACAGGAGTCACAATTTTTTGGTTAGATGAAAAGTTAGATACAGGAGATATGTTTATACAAAATAAAATCAATGTTTATGAAAAAGATGATTATTATTCGTTATCAAAAAAACTTGTTAATTTAGGTGTTAAGTTATTACAACAAGTTATAGAAGAAATACAAAAAGGAAGTATTGTCAGAATTAAACAACAAGGGGACCCTTCGTATGCTCCTACTATAAAAAAATTTCAAGCACAAATTTGTTGGGATAGTCCTGCTGAAGAAATACATAATAAAGTACGTGCGTTTGTCCATTGGCCAAAAGCAACTTCAAAATTGTTTTTATCAACTTCAGGTGAAACTATAAATATTAAAATTTTGCAAACTGAATTAATCAAAACTGAGGAAAATAAGCGTTTGAAACAAATTAATAACAACATACCTTTTGGGAGTATAGTTGATATAAAAAAAGATAAGATTATCGTATCCTGTGCTGAAAATACATTTTTATCAATTCTGAAATTACAGCCAGAAAATAAAAATGTTATTACTGCTGAACAATTTATTTGTGGTTATAGAATAAAACTTTTTGATAGGTTTCTATAAAAATATGATTTATAAAAAATTGTTTTCGTTATTTATCTTTTTATCACAGTTATTACCAAAAAAATTGTCGTTAAAATTTGTTTCTTTTATAATTGATAAAAACAATAAAAATGTATTAAAAAAATTAAATAAGAGTCCTAATAAAATTTTAGTTCTTCTGCCAAAATGTCTACAATACTTTAGCTGTGATAAAAACATAATTGAATCAATAGACAATTGTCTACAATGTGGCCGTTGTAAAATTAAAGATATTCTTGAACTTAGTAAAAAATATAGTTTAGATATTAAAGTAGCTCCTGGAGGACAAATTGCAAAAATGTATGTTGAACAGATGAAACCAGATATAGTTTTAGCTGTAGCATGTGAATCAGAACTTATGTTAGGTATTAAAGCAGTAAATAACTATGATGTTGTTGCTATACCGAATATAATAGTTGACAAACCATGTGTTAATACTGATGTTGAAATAAAAAAAATTGAAGATGTTATAAAAAATTTAATAAATAAATGTGTGAAAAGTATTATATGAATACAAAATTTTATGGATTATACATACATATACCATTTTGTAGACAAAAATGTTATTATTGTGATTTTTATTCAGTTAAATATGATGAAGATATATCAAATTTATTTTTACTCTCTTTAGAAGAAGAAATAGTAGAGTTTAATAAAAAATATAATGTGTTTGAATTTCCGATTTGTACATTATATATTGGTGGCGGGACACCTTCTGTTTTTAGTTGCAGACAAATATCAGAACTTTTATATATCATAACAAAAAACTTTAATTTGAAATACTTAAAAGAAGTTAATATAGAAGTTAATCCTGAAAGTGTCAGTGAAGAAAAACTTTGTATAGTTAAAGATTTTTTTGAATACACTAAGTTGAGATTAAGTTTAGGTGTGCAAAGTTTTAATAATAGTGTTCTTGAAGCGTTGGGTCGTTGTCATACTTCTTCAGATGTTTATAAAGCAATAAACATATTTGATAAATTAAATATAAAAAATTTTAATTTTGACATTATTTTTGGTCATCCGATACAAAGATTGGATGATATACAATATGATATTTGTCAAGCTGTGTTGTGTAAACCAACACATATTTCTTGCTATTCTCTTACAATAGAGAAAGGGGCAAAGTTTTATTATACAGGTGTCAAAGTTGATAGTGATTTACAAGCAGAAATGTATAAGTTAATAGTTGAATTATTAAAAAAAAATAAGTATAAAAGATATGAAATATCAAATTTTGCAAAAAAAGGGTATGAATGTTTACACAACTTAAATTATTGGCGATATAAAGAATATATAGGTTTGGGTCCATCTGCAGTATCGTTTTTTAATAATTATAGGGTAAAAAATGTTTCTTCTATAAAGGAATATATAAACAAAAAATTTCTTTATTCAGTAGAGTTTATAGATAAAGAAACTACATTAAAAGAACAAATAATGTTAGCTTTGAGAACTGAAGAAGGAATACAATTAAATACAGAAATACTTTGTAAATATAATATGCAAATTGAAAGTTTAGTTGACGAAAGAAAGTTAGTTAAACAAAATAATAGGATCAAAATTGCTCCGTCATATATGTTTTTGTCAAATGCAATTATTTTAGAATTTATATAAATTTATAAATTTAAATTATTGAAACTAAAATATAAAAAATATATATTATCTTAATAAAGACAAAAAAATGAACAAATTATTTAATAATAAATTTATTATACCCTTTTTGTTGGTTTTTTCATTTTCGTTTTGTTATTCATTAACTTTAACTGAAGAGAAAACTAATCTTGAAAAATCTATCCAAAGTCGTGCTGAAGAAATTATTCAAAAAATTTTAGGTAACAAAAATTTTATTGTTCTTGTAAGTATTGAGATAAAAACGCCAGAACAAACACCTGCTAGTAGTATTGACCTTTCAAAACAGACATATCCCGGAGCTTATATCAGAGAAGAAGAATATTTGCCTGGGGTAACTTATTCATATTTACCTATTACAAACCCAGCGACAAACCTTCCAATGCAGCTTGTAATTGATAAAGTTATTATTAACATAGCAGTAGATGTAACAACTACTGAAGAAAAAATTGATAGGATTAAAACAGCAATAAATTCTTTAATAGGATTGAATCTTGCACGAGGTGATGTTGTTAACATTACAAAAATTAAGTTTCAAACTACACCTACTTGGCAAATGATTTTAGAACAAATGTTACCACATTTGTATATTCCTTTAATTGTGTTAATTTTAGCTATTTTTTTATTCGGTCCAGTTACATTTCTGCTTAGAACTATAGTAACAGCAGTCCAGTTACGTATCGAATCAGATACGAGATTACGTGCTACTGAAAAATCTGAAGTTTCTAGCCAGACACAAACACAAACAAGTTTATTACCTGGAACAGAACCTTTAGGTTTACCAGCAGCAGGTCCTGGTGGGACTATGGAACTCACTATAGGTGGTAAAAGAGAAGAAAAGAAAGAAGATAAAACTCCAAGAAAACATTTTGATTTTATCAATATGAGTAATTTAAAGAATTTGTTTTATCTTGTTAAAGATGAAGAACCATCCGTTATTGCGTTAATACTAAATTATCTTCCATCAGATTTAGTTGCTGAATTTATTTCTATGTTGGATAACAAAACACAGGCTAAAGTTGCATTAGAACTTGCTTCAGTTAAAATGCCTGATCCACAAGAAGTTAAAGAAATAGAAGAAAACATAAAATCAAGAATTGATTATTGTATTGGTGGAGAAGATTATTTCTTGTCTTTGTTAGACAGAGCAGATAAAGAAGTGCAGCAGGATATTTTACAAACATTATCAATGCAAGACCCAGCTTTAGCAGAAAAATTAAGACAAAAAATCTTTTTGTTCGAAGATATATTGTTTCTTGACAAAACAACATTACAAAAAATTTTACGGGAAGCGCAACGTCGTGGTATTTCCTTAGCTGTAATGTTGAAAGGAACATCTGAAGAAATTAGAAATAAGGTTATGGACTGTTTAACTGAAGGTGGTCGTGCAATGTTAGCTGAACAAATTGATCTTTTAGGCGAAATTGGTGAAAAAGTTATTAAAGATGAACAAAAGAAATTAGTTTCTGTAGTCCGTGATTTAGCAAATTCTGGAGAAATAAGTATTGATAGAAGTAAGTTTGTAAAAGAACAAATTGAGAAACAAAAAAGTATGACTGTTGAACCTGAAATTGTTGAAGAAAAAAATAAGTAATAATGTAAGAAAGGAGTAAAGTATTATGGACCTGATGACAATCGTAGGGTTAGCTTTAGGTGTAGGAGCAGTATACTACACTTTGCAAGCAGGTGGATTGCTTAATATGATTTATAACTTTCCATCTTTAGTACTTGTTTTAGGAGGGACACTTGCATCCACATTTTTAACTTATCCGTTTAGAATTTTAAAACGTGTCCCAGCGGCAATGATGTTAGCTTTGTTTCCACAAAGAAGATGGACAGCAGAAAAATATATTAGTTTAATTGTAGACCTTGCTGAACAGGCAAAACGTGGGGGAATAGATTCTTTACAAGATGAACTTCCTAAAATAAAGGATCATTTTTTAGTAGATGGGTTACAGATGGTTCTTGACGGGTTACAACCAGAAATTGTTAGAGAAAATCTTATTAAAGAAATAACTTTTATACGACGTAGACATCAACAAGTTCATGCAGTGTTCCGTAGCATGGGAGCATATGCACCTGTATTTGGTTTGTTAGGAACATTGATAGGTGTAGTTGGTGTTCTTAAAAATCTTACAAATCCTGAGGCTATCGGTTCTTCAATGGCAGTTGCTGTTATCACAACATTTTATGGAATATTTGGGACAAACTTTATTTTTTTACCAATAGCAAATAAACTTGCTGCTTATACTGAAGAAGAACTTTTGTTAAAAGAAGTTGCAATTGAAGGTATATTAGCAATACAAGCAGGTGAGATACCATCTGTTGTATCAAGAAGATTACAAGCATTCCTAGCTCATAAAATTAGACAAAAGAAAAAATAAAAAGTTATGAACGAAGATAAAAAACAAAAAGAAGTTAAAGAAGAACAAGAAGAAGAAACTGAAGAAATTACTGAAAGTGAAGAAGTTAAACAAGGTCTAAATGTTTGGCGAACTGTTTATTCTGATATGACAACAAACCTTTCTTTGTTTTTTTTGATACTATTTGCATTTACACGACTTTCTGCAGCAAAAAGAGAACAACTTATGAATGCGTTGACTAATATAGGTAAAAAAACAGAAATTACTCAACAAGAAGTTGTTAAACAAGAAACAGACGAACTTAAAAAAAAGTTAGAAAAAATTGCTACTGTAGAAGTTAAAGAAGAAGAAATTGTTATAAATCTACCATCACCAGTGTTGTTTGATATAGGTAAAGCAGAACTTAAAGAAACTGCTATATCAGTATTACACGAAGTTGCTCAAAGTTTAAAATCTATTAATAATGATATTGTAGTTGAAGGACATACAGATAATTTACCTATTTCAGGAGGTAGGTATAAATCAAACTGGGAACTATCAGCTGCAAGAGCGTTTGCAGTAAGAAATTATTTTATAAATTATGAAGGTATATACGAAAAACGTATTTCTTGTGTAGGATATGGTGAATATAGGCCTGTTGCACCAAATGATACTGAAGAAAATAGAGCTAAAAATCGTAGGATTGAAATAAAAATTATTAAATAAAAATTTTTTTGTTTTTCTATGGCAAAAAATAGTGTTAAACAACGATATAAAGAAGGCGAAGATAATTATAAAATAGATATAGACAGTTGGGTAACACCTTATGGTAATTTAATGACATTTCTTATGATATTTTTCTTTTTATTATATGCTTATACATACTATTTAAACGATATTGATTATGAACGCTTGATGAACCGTGTTCAAGCACAACTTGCAAATTTAGATTTTAAATCAAGTATGGAATTGAAAAAAAAGGAAAAAGAAACAGAATTTGCAAACAAGTTGCGAGAATATATGCAGAAAAAAGGGTTAACTGATGCAGCACAGGTGTCTATTACAGCAAAAAAAATTAGGATTGTGTTTTCAGAACGAGCAGTATTATTTGCTTCTGGTAGTGCAGAATTAGACCAACAAGCAAAAAATGTTCTTAATGATTTAGCAGAACTTATATCAACTTTGCCACAAGAAAGTAGAATTATTATTGAAGGACATACAGATAATGTCCCCATAAAAACAAAAGAATATGCTAACAATATGGAACTTTCAATTGCACGTGCTATATCTGTATTAAACTATTTCACAAAAGAAAAAAACTTTTCACCTGATAGATTCGCTGTTGTAGGATATGGTGAATTTAGACCTATTGTGAACAACGATACTGAAGAAAACAGAGCTAAAAATCGTAGAATCGAAATAATAATATCAAGAACATAAAATTTATATCTTACCTACCTTTTTAAATAACTATGATAATAAAAAATAAAATAATGTTAGTATTTTCTTTTTTTGTATTTTTGTTGATTTTTTTATCTATATGTTTAATCACAAGTATGTTAATTCAACGTGAGTATTTTGTTAAATATGTTCAAGCGAGAGATAAAATTAGTTTGTATAATAGTATACTACAACAAATAACTTCACAAAGATTACATTTTGATTATTATATATTAACTGCAGATGAGAAAGAAAAAGAAAATTTTGATCTTACTGTATCAAGAATCAAAAAATTATTTGAAGAAATATCTGAAACTGAAGAAAAAAATGTTATACAAGAAAAATATATAAAGTTGTTATCTGTGGTTAATAAAATTTTTAACAAAAATGTTAAAAAACAAAGGTTTGAGTTAGCAATGCAAGAATTTTTTCCACTTTATGAAAAAATGATTAATCAGTTGTCAGATTATATTTCTATATATAACAAAAAAGAAAAAAAATTGCAAAGAGATATGTTGTTTATAAATTTTATTAGTATATCAATATCTGTAATAATAATAATTTTATCTTTAATTGTTTCTGCGAATTATGGTGTCAAAATCTATCGTTCTTTAATAGAACCATTGAACACTATTGCAGAACATACTTCTATGTTAGCAAAAGGTGAATACAAAGAAATAGAATATCAAACTGGAGACGAGTTTGATAATGTTTTTAATGTGTTTAATCATATGGTTAAAGATTTAAAAAATTTACAAGCACAGATTATACAAATGGATCGTTTGTCTAACATAGGACAACTTGCTGGAGGTATTGCTCATGAACTTAACAACCCATTAGTAGGTGTTTTAGGTATGGCACAGATATTATATGAAAAGTTGCCACCAGATTCGCCATTGAGAAATTATGTAGAAAAAATTGAACAAGCGGCAACAAGATGTCGTGAAAGTGTATCTCGGTTGTTACAGTTCTCACGACAAAAAGAGTATGAATATACTGAATCTGAAATAGCAGATATTATAAATAATGTGTTATTTATAGCAGATAGTGAACTTAAAGCACAAAATGTTAAAGTTATAACTTTTTTTTCAGACAAATTGCCTAAAATAAAAATTTCTGTACCACATATTCAACAAGCACTTCTTAATATAATAAACAATGCGATACAAGCAATGGATAAATCTGATACTAAAATTTTACAAATAAAAACTTATTCGTCAAAAGATGATACAAATGAATATGTTTGTGTAGAAATACAAGATACAGGTTGTGGGATTGAGAAAAAAAATTTATCTCTTCTTTTTGAACCATTTTTTACAACTAAAGATAAAAACAAGTTTGCTGGAGTGGGTTTGTCAATAACAAAAGATATAATTTTACATCATAAAGGTAAAATTACAGTATATTCTGAAGGTAAAAACAGAGGTGCAAGGTTTACTATATGTTTACCAACAATAACAAAATCCTAAATTTAACAAAAAAATTGTTTTGTTTCTTGATTTTTACTATGTTTTTGTCTTATTCATACGCTTTATCTGAGATTGATGTTTATACTACAATACAAACAGTTGTAAATACTGAGAAAGTTTTTGAGTTACCTGTTTATTATATCAGAGGAGAACAAGAAAAATACTTGATGCTTAAAGATTTAACTAAAATTTTTCCGTCAACATTGGTTTATTATCCAGTTGGTAAATATGTAAGTTTTAATTGTAGAGGTGAAAAGATATATTTTTTCTATAATAAAAATTATTTTATTTATTCTAACAAAAAAATTTATTTAAATAGCAATGTTATAAATGTAAAAAATAAAACTTTTGTACCTATATCAATCCTAAACAATACAGAGTTTATTAGCATTCTTAATGCTGAGATAGAATATAGACAACAAGAAAGTGTGTTGTTAGTATATTGGAAAGATTCTATAATTGTTAACTATTATGTTACATTTAATAAAGCAAAAATTGAGTTTAAATATCCAGAAGGTATCCTATATAATTTTGATGTTAACACTACAAAAATTATATTAACTTTTTTTCAAACTAAAATACAACCAAAAGAGTTTAGGATTGAACATAGTATTGTTGACAGAATTGTTCTTAAACAACAAAATGAAAATGTTGTTGCAGAAATTTTTTTGGCAGAAGAGTTACAAAAAGTTAGTGTCAAAAAAGAAGAAAATAAAAATAAAATTGTTTTATATATAGAAAAAATAATTGAAAAAAAACAAGAACAACAACCTGTGCTATCTCAACAGATACAAGTGTCTACTCAAACAATGATAGTTTTAAAACCTGAAAGTAATAATAATGTGAAAGATGTTGATAAAGATAAAAATAGTTTATCTAAAAAGAACAATAAATTGGTAGTAATAGACCCTGGCCATGGTGGAGAAGATCCAGGTGCTGTTGGTAAATATGGTACAAAAGAGAAAGATTTAAACCTTAAAATTGCACTTTTAGTAAAACAAAAACTTTTAGAAGAAGGATTTAATGTTTTACTTACTCGAGAAGAAGATGTTTTTATACCTTTAGTTAAAAGGACAGAGTTTGCTAATAAAAACAATGCAGATTTGTTTGTATCAATACATTGTAATGCAGCAGAAAAACCTACTGGAACTGATCAAGGATTTGAAATTTATTTTCTTTCAGAAAAAGCAACAGATGCTACTGCAGTAGCTACTGAAAAACTTGAAAACGAGGTTGTCCGGTTTGAAAAACAAACTGAAGAACTGACTAAATTACAAAAACTTCTATGGTCAATGATAGTTAATGAATTTATAAACGAATCGTCGAAATTGTGTAGTTTAATAGGTAAAGAAGTAATAAGTAGGACACAACAAACTTATCGTGGTGTTAAACAGGCAGGGTTTTATGTTTTACGAGGAGCACAAATGCCTGCTGTATTAGTTGAATGTGGATTTATCTCAAATCCTAACGAAGAGTTGAGATTAATTCAATATGATTTTCAAAATATGATTGCAAATGGTATTGTTGCAGGAATAAAAAGGTATTATGAAAACAATGAATAAAAAACCTATTGGTATATTTGATTCAGGAGTTGGGGGATTAACTGTAGTTAAAGCTATTATTGATCTGTTACCAAATGAAGACATCGTGTATTTTGGTGATACAGCAAGAGTTCCTTATGGGAATAAATCAAAAGAAACTATTATCAGATATTCAATACAAAATACAAAGTTTTTACTAAAACATAAAATAAAACTTTTAGTTGTAGCATGTAATACATCTTCATCATATGCAGTTCCAACATTAAAGAAATTGTTTAGAACTCTTGAGATAGTTGAAGTTGTAACACCTGGAGCTAAAACTGCTGTTGAATATACAAAAAATTATAAAATTGGTATTATTGGTACAAAAGCTACTATAAGAAGTAAGTCGTATATTAAAGCAATAAAAAAAATTTGTAGTAAAGCTGATGTATATGCCCAACCTACTCCGTTGTTTGTTCCATTAATTGAAGAAGGTTGGGTTGATAAAATACGAGAAACAAATACTGATTATTATCAAACTATAAATCATGAAAATATACTTAGACAACTTGCTGCTGAATATCTTACACCATTAAAAAAACATAGCATTGATGTTTTAGTATTAGGTTGTACACATTATCCTGCAATAAAAACAATAATTCAAGATGTTATAGGCAAAAATATTACTGTTGTAGATTCATCTTTAGAAACAGCAAAAGAAGTTAAAAAAATTATTGAACAAAAAAAACTTTATAAAAATTGTGGTAAACCAAAATATAAATTTTTTGTTTCTGATGATCCAATAAGTTTTAAAAAAATAGGTTCGTTGTTGTTAGGTCAAGAAATAAAATATGTTAAAAAAGTTAAAATTTAATAAAAAATTATGAAAAAGTTTGAAGTTTATGTAGAAAGTAATTTTTCTGCTGCACATTGGTTGAAATTGTACAAAGGTAAATGTGAGAATTTACATGGACATAATTGGAAAATAGGTGTCGTTGTGACATCAACAGAACTTAATAAACAACAAATGGTAATAGATTTTGTTAAATTAAAAAAAATTTTAAACAAAATTTTGGATTCGTTAGACCATAAATGTTTAAACAACCTGTCATTTTTTAAAACTGACCAACCTACTGCTGAAAATATTGCAAAGTATATATACAAAAAATTAAAAGAAAAACTTTTACATTATAAAAATGTAGAAAAAATAAAAATTATTGTTTGGGAAACTCCAATACAATATGCAAGTTATGAAGAATAAGAAATGTGTTGTTTTACTTTCAGGCGGGTTAGATTCTACAACAACTTTGTATTATGTAATTAATAAAGGGTTTACACCAGTGTGTCTTATATTTGATTATGGACAAAGACATAAAAAAGAAATAAATTGTGCAAAAAAAATTGTTAAAAAGTTAGGTTTAGAATACTATATCATAAAATTTTCTTTACCATGGAAAGGAAGTTCTTTACTTGACAACAAGTTGAAATTGCCTAACAAAAAACAAAAGAATGTTATACCATCTACTTATGTTCCATCAAGGAATATAATTTTTTTATCGTTTGCAACTTCGCTTGCAGAAGTAGTAAACGCGGATTATATTTTCTACGGAGCTAACCAAATTGACTATTCTGGATACCCAGATTGTAGAGAAGAATTTATTAAATCATTTCAAAAAATGATATCTGTAGGTACAAAAAAAGGTGTTAGCAAAGAAAAAATTAAAATTGTTGCACCTTTGATTAATTTGTCTAAGGAAGAAATAGTTAAATTAGCAGTAAAACTTAATGTTCCTTTAGAAAACACATGGAGTTGTTACAAAGGTGGGGAAAAACCATGTGGTATTTGCGATTCTTGTAGATTACGAAATATAGGTTTTAAAAAAGCTGGGATTGTTGATCCTTTGACTAAAAATGAATATTAAAGAAATTTTCTTTTCATACCAAGCAGAAGGTCCTTATATTGGCTCACCAACATTGTTTGTTAGGTTTTCAGGATGTAATCTCAATTGTTATTATTGTGATACAAAATATGCAAAAAAAATTTCTTCAACAGATAAAATTAAACTAAATGTTGCTGTTAAAAAAGTTTTGGATTACATTAAGAGATATAAACCTAAATTATTAAGTTTAACTGGTGGTGAACCTTTGTTACAAAAAAATTTGTGTTCTTTTATAAAAAAAATTATTAAAAATTATAAAATCAAAATTTATTTAGAAACAAACGCGTCGTTAGTTGAACAGTTTAAAAGAATAGTTGATTTAGTAGATATATGTGCTATAAATCTTAAAATACCAGATGATGATGTTAACAAAAAAAATGTAATAAAAAAATCTGAAGAAATAGTTAATTTATGTAGAAACAAAAATAAAGAATTTTTTATAAAAATAGTTGTATGTGGGAAAAATATATATAATAAAGATACTTTTAATAAAATTAGACATTTCTTGATAAAAACAAAACCAAAAATGTTAGTTTTACAACCTGAAACTAGTAGTCTTAAAGAAAAAAATAAAAATTTGTTTTTTAATACTGCAAAAATTTTTGAATATGCAAAAAAATATATCCCATCAATACATATAATCCCACAGTTACATAGGACAATATATAATATAAAATAATGAAAAATTTTATAGTGTTACTGACAGATTTCAACAACGATTTTTATATAGGTCAGATGAAAGGTGTTATCAAAAGTATAAATCCTGAAGTAGAAATAATAGATCTTTGTCATAATATAAAACCGCAAAATGTAGCACAGGCGTCTATCATACTTGCAGCATCGTATTATTATTTCCCAAAAAAAAGTATATTTGTTTGTGTGGTTGACCCAACTGTTGGTACTGAAAGAGAAATAATTTTAGTTAAAACTAAATCATATATATTTCTTGTGCCGAATAACGGACTGATAACTAAAGTGATTAATAAAGAAAAAATTTTTTCTGTATATAAAATAACAAACAAAAAGTTTTTTTTACCTGAGATAAGTAACACTTTTCATGGAAGAGATATTTTTTCACCTGTTAGTGCGTATTTATCTAAAAATGTTTCTATTAACAAAATTGCTGAAAAATTTGAAAAATCTAAAATTGTAAATCTGTGTAATACAACTACTGATATAAAATTTGTTGACAACAAAAAAGTTGTTATTGGTAGATATGTTTTTAGTGATAGTTTTGGTAATATAGTTAGTAGTTTAACTGACGAAATGTTAGATAAAAATAAAATAGATAATTATTATATAAAAGTTTATTATAAGAACAAAGAAATGTTAAAAATAAAATTACATAAATGTTATAACGATGTAAAAGAAAACGAGTTTGTTGCATACATAAATTCTTTTGGATATATTGAAATTGCAATAAATAAAGGTAATGCATATAAATTTTTTAACAAAAAAATTGATCTGTTAAAATCAGAATTTTGGCTTTGTTATGAATAATTTTGTTGAACCTATAAAAATTAAAATTTCTAAACAGTTTAAGAATAGGATAAAAAATGGTTATTTATGGATTTTTTCTAACGAAATTGACCATAAATATATGTTGAAACAAATATCCTATGTGGAAGTATATGATCACAAAGATAACTTTTTATGTAAAGGTGTTTATAATCCACATTCATTAATTTCTGTTCGTGTTTTATCACAAAAAAAAGATGAAAAAATTGATAAAGAATTTTTTTATAAAAAATTGAAAACTGCTGTTGAGAGAAGAAAAAAGTATGGTATAGATATTATGTTTTGTAGAATAATTTATGGTGAAAGCGATTTTTTACCAGGTGTTGTTATTGATAGGTATGGAGATATTTTTGTATTACAATTTTTTTCATATGGTATGGAGTTGTTTAAAAACGAAATTTTTGAATCTTTAATAGATATTTTTAATCCAAAATTTATTGTTATGAATAATGATATATATCAACGAGAACTTGAATCAGCACCAAAAAATAAAGAAATAGTTTATACTAAAAACAAATCAACAAATGAGTTAATTACTATTATACAACATTTAGATACAAAATTTGTTGTTGATGTTCTAAATGGACAAAAAACTGGTTTTTATTATGACCAACTTGAGAATAGAAAGTATATATCAAGTATTGCAAAAGATAAAAATGTATTAGATTTATGTTGTTATACAGGTTCGTTTAGTATACTTTGTGCTTTGTCTGGTAGTAAAAATGTTGTTGGAGTAGATTCATCTTCATATGCAATAAAACTTGCAAATGAAAATGCTAAAATAAACAATGTTAAAGTTGAATTTATAAACTCAAAAGTTGAAGATTTTGTTAAAAACAATAAAACTAAATTTGATTTAATAATTTTTGATCCACCATCTTATACAAAATCAGATAAAGATATAAATCCTGCAAAAAAGAAATACGAGTTTATGCTATCTCAGATTATGAAAATGTTAGAAGATAAAGGGTTGTTAGCATTTTCTGTCTGTAGTAGACATATATCGTTAGAAAACATGCAAGAAATAATTGTTTCTTCTATGTTGAAAAATCAACAAAAAGGTTTTATAATATATTATGGTGGTCAATCTAAAGATCATCCGATATATCTTCCTATGAGAAAAGAAACTGAGTATTTAAAATTTGTTGTTTGTGAGGTTTTTAATTAAATGAAAAAAACAAAAATACTATATGATAAAATAAAAAATCTTCAAGTTGAGTTTGATAAAGTTTTGCCTGAGTTGTTGTTACCTATGGATTACGAATATAAAGGAAAAGATATTGTAATAGAAATAGAGACACAAGAGTTTACTTGTTTATGTCCTTGGAATAACCTCCCAGATTTTGCATTGCTTAAAATAAAATATATACCGAATAAAATTTGTGTTGAACTAAAATCATTAAAGTATTATATCCAAAGTTATCGCAATGTGCATATTGTTCACGAATCTGTAGTAAACAAAATTTTTGAAGATTTGTATAAATTATTGAGACCAAAATGGTTGTATGTAGAACTTGAATTTACTATTCGTGGTGGGATAAAAACTGTGGTTAAAAGAGAATCAAAATAAAATCTGGTTAAAAAAATTATGGAAGAAATTTTTAATAAAGTTAAAAAAATACATCTTGTTGGTATAGGTGGCAGTGGGATGAGTAGTATTGCTGAAGTTTTGTTAAACTTAGGGTACTATGTTTCTGGTTCTGATGTAAAAAATTCTGTTATAATAGAAAGGTTAAAAAGTTTAGGCGCTAAAGTTACAATTGGTCATAAAGCAAGTAATATCAAAGATGTTGATGTAGTAGTTTATTCTTCAGCTATAAAAGGAGATAATCCTGAAATACTTGCTGCAAAGAAAAAAAATATTCCTGTGATACCACGAATTGAAATGTTAGCTGAGATTGCAAGGATGAAATATACAATAAGTATTTGTGGTACACATGGGAAAACTACAACAACATCAATGGTAGGATTGCTTTTACAACAATCTGGTTATGACCCAACAATAGTTGTTGGTGGTGTATTAAAAAATATTGGTTCTTCTGCAAAAATTGGTAAAGGTAAGTTTATTGTTGTAGAATCAGACGAAAGTGATGGTTCGTTTTTACATTTATCTCCTTATATTATTATATGTACAAATATTGACAATGATCATTTAGATAATTATAAATCTATGTATAATTTAAAACAAGCATTTTTACAACATTTTAATTCTGTCCCGTTTTATGGTTTCAGTATACTTTACGGAGATGACCACAACATACGTTCTTTGTTCAGCAAAATTAAAAGAAAATACTATACTTATGGTATAAAATCAAATGATAATAATTTTATTGCAAAAAATGTTGAATTAAATTCTGATTCATCTAAATTTGATGTTTACAAAAATGATAAATTTGTAGGTAAAATTAAATTAAATATAGTTGGAATCCATAATGTATTAAATGCGTTAGGGACAGCTTCTTTAGGTATAATTTGTGGGTTCAAGTTTTCAGATATAAAATCTGCTTTAGAAAGTTTCAGTGGGATTAAACGTAGGATTGAGTTCAAAGGTCAAGTTGTTATTGATGGTAAACAGATAGATGTTTATGACGATTATGGTCATCATCCAACTGAGATGTATTACACTTTAGAAACATTGAGGATAAAAACAAGGAATAAAAAAATTGTTGTTATATTCCAACCTCATAGATATACAAGGACACAGATTCTTTACAAAGAATTTCCAAATGCGTTCTCTTATAAAGACAAAATTTTTTTAACACAAATATATCCTGCTAATGAACAAGCAATAAAAGGGGTTAGTATAAAATTGGTATATGACAAATTCAAAAAAAATAAGTTTGATGTAGAAATGTTTAGTTTTGATAGATTAATTAATTATATTAAAAACTTAGATGAACAATGTGTAATTTTAACATTAGGAGCTGGTGATGTTTATAAAATATGTGAACAATTGATAAATTGTTATGACAAATGATAAAATCGTAGAAATACTGAAAAAACAAAATATATATGTATCAACACAGGAAAAACTGAATAGATATACTACTTTGAACATAGGCGGTCCTGCAAAGTATTTTGTATATGTAGAAAATTTAACACAACTTGTTAATGTTTTATCTATAGCTAAAGTTTATAATGAAAAAATTTTAGTGATAGGTGCTGGGTCAAATATGTTAATTTCTGATAAAGGGTTTGATGGTATCGTAATAAAATTAAAACGTGATTTTAACACAATTAGTATTGAAGGTGAACAAGTTGTTGCATATTCTGCAGCAATGTTGCCTATGTTAATAAAAACGACTGTTGATTATTCTTTAGCTGGGTTAGAAGAATTGTTTGGAATACCTGGCAGTGTTGGTGGTGGGATAATTATGAACGCTGGGACTAAAACATCTACAATTTCTGACTATTTAGAATATATAGAAGTTATAAAAATAAACACTCCTGAAGAAGGTATAATTAAACTTGCTAAAGAACAAATAAATTTTAAATATAGAAGTAGTGGTTTAGAAGATCAGAATGTCGTAATAAAAGCATGTTTTAAACTTAAAAAAGGTGATAGCGAATTGTTAAAAAAACGTATTAATGAATGTTTACTTAAACGTTCAGAAACACAACCTTTAGGAACTTTCAATGCTGGATGTGTATTTAAAAATCCGTATGAAGGAGGAAAAGATATAACTGCTGCAAAGTTGATAGAATCTGCTGGGTTAAAAGGTTTTTCAATAGGTGGTGCTTGTGTGTCTGAAAAACATGCGAATTTTATTATTAACAAAAATAATGCTACATGTGAAGATTTTGTTAATCTTATAAAATATGTTATTAAAGTTGTAAAAGAAAAATATAGTGTTGAACTTCAACCAGAAATAACTCTCGTAGGAGTGGAATTATAGTGGTATGAGAAAAACTAAAATAGCAGTTTTATATGGCGGGTTTTCGTCAGAACGAAAAATAAGTTTAAAAACAGGATATGCTGTGTATAAATGTTTGTCTAAGTGGAAAGATTTTAAAGTTTCTCTTGTAGATATAAGAAAAGAAAATTGTGTCAATCAAATACTAAAACTTAAAAAACAAAAAGTTGATATAGTATTCATTGCACTTCATGGTAAGTTTGGTGAAGATGGTAAATTACAATCATTACTTGAAACTATAGGATTAAAATATACAGGTTGTGGTGTTATATCATCAATGATCGGGATGAACAAATATCTTACTAAACTTTTGCTTGAACATAATAATATACCAACGCCTGAGTTTAAAGTATTGAGTTTTGGAAATAAAACAAAAATTGATGAAAAAGAGTTGATGTATATAAAAAAAATTTTAGGTTTCCCTTTAGTTGTAAAACCTGCTTGTGAAGGTTCTACTATTGGCACTTCTATTGTTGATAATACTAAAAATTTAATTGTTGCGATAAAAAATGCACGAAAGTATGATAATACTATAATTATTGAAAAATATATAAAGGGTAAAGAATTGACGGTTCCGATTTTAGATGGTAAAGTTTTACCATTAATTGAAATTGTTCCAAAGATCAGTAAATTTTATGATTATAAATCTAAATATCAACAAGGCGGGTCTCAACATTTGATCCCGCCAAGTATTGACGAAAAGTCGTATAAAAAAATACAAGATGTTGGTCTAAAGACAGCAAAAATCATTGGATGTGAACTTTTATGTAGAGTTGATGTTATACTTGATGAAAAAAAGATACCTTATGTGTTAGAAGTAAATACTATACCTGGTATGACAGAAACTTCTTTGTTGCCAGAAGCTGCAAAATATCATGGGATATCTTTCAATGAACTTGTAAGAAAAATAGTTGATGCATCATTAAAAAAATATGAGTAGAAATTATTACAATGTTCTGTTAAAAGAAAGGAACAAAAAGAGACATAAGATAAAAATTATATCTAAGTTTTTAAAGATTACAGTTTTATTAGTTATCATAGTTGGTATTTTTTATAAATTACAAAAAACAATTTCTGTTAATAAAATTTTTTCTATTCAAAATGTACATATAAGTCAAAATGATACTACTATTCCTAACAATATAATATACAAATATATTCAACAAAATAAAACATTAAATGTTTTTAACTATAAAAAATTTATTCTGCAGTTAAAAGATTTTTTTCCAGAAATAAAAGATATAAAGTTAAGTTATATACCAACAAAAACAATCAAAATAAAAATATATTTATTAAATCCAATAGGATTTAAAAAAGAACTTAATAACGAACTCAGATTTTTTTCTTTTGATAAAGGATGGTATAAAATATACAATGTATCAAGAATCAATTTATCGTCATTATGTGAATTAGAGGGAGAAATAGATGTTGCATTGTTAAGAATTGTTTATCAAAAATTTAATGAAATTTCTGCCTGGGATAAAGTTAAAAAGTTTAATATGCAAAAGAATAAAAGTATGTTATATATTAGTAGTAATAATAACACTATTATTTCTTTTATTGTTAATAAAAGGTTTGAAAATGTTAGCAAAGAACAATTAATAAAATTGTTAAAATATGATTTTAGAGAAAATAAAACTGTTGATGTACAACTTTTAGCACATGGTAAGGTATATATTGAATAATAAATAAAAAATTTGTAATATAAACAAACATAATTTGAATATATTTTTGGAGTAAATATGAGTAAAGAAGAAATTTATTGCGGTATAGATATAGGTTCTGGTTGTGTAACAGGTGTTTTAGGTAAATATGATTATGAACAAGAAGTAGTTGAAATTATTGCTGGTAAACAATTAGTAGATAGAGAGGCTATTTCTGCAGGTGTTATAAAAGATATTGATAGAAGTTCTGCGTTGATCAGTGAATTAATAACAGAGTTAGAAAATACTGCAAATGTTGAAAAAACTAAACTTATTGTTGGTACACGAGGTGTGTTTATAAGTACTTATGATACTTCTGCACAAATACCTATTACTTCAACAGATAAAACTATTACTTTAGAAGATCAAGAAAAAGTTATTGAACATGCGATAAAGAATTTAAGAGTTTCAAACGATCGTGTTATTATGAGTATTATACCTCAGGAATATATCATAGATGGTCAACCTGGGATCACAAATCCTGTGAATATGGAAGGTAGTATACTTGAACTAAAAGCGCATGCTGTGGTAGGATATTCAAGTTTTATACGAAATATTGAACGTACATTTTCTGAAGCTGGTTATCTAATTGATAATATTCATTATGGACTAATTTCTTTAGCACAATTAGTTACAGAACTTGAAGAACGAAATTTAGGTTGTTTAGTTATAGATTTTAGTGGACAATCAATAGGTGTAGTAGTATATTCTGGCGGTTCTATTAGGTTTAGTAAAGAGTTTCATAGTAAAGAAATAGATTTAGGTGCTGACCTTATAACTAGAGAAATTGCAGCGTATTACAAAACATCATGGAATATTGCTGAGAGTATTAAACGTAGATATGGTGTAGCGCAACCATCATCAGTTAAAAAAGATGAACAAATTGAGATACCATCAAGAGATGGGAAAAATATTAAAATTACATCAAAGAAAGAACTTGCAAAAATTATAGCTGAAGTTATTGAACGTATATTTTTAGATAAAATAATTCCTGAATTTAAAAAAATTAGTTATATTGAACAAGCACTGCAATATGGTGATGTAGTATTAACTGGCGGTGGTGGAAATTTGTATGGTATCACAGACGCATTGCGTGAACTATTAAAAAGTGAGTATAATGAACTTGAAGAAAGTATAGATGTTCGTGCGGGTAATATTGGTATAGAAAGTTCTATAATAGGAGATGAAGAAATTATCTCAGATTTTTCTTATACTACAGCTATAAGTTTAATAAAATATGAGATTGAAAATCAAAAAAAACCTGTTAAAGGGAAAACACAACCTAAAGGTATAAAAAAGATATTTCAAAAAATCTGGGGATTTTTTGGAGAATAAATTATGGATGTTACAAAGAAATATCCAGTAAGAATCAAAATAATAGGAGTAGGTGGTGCTGGTGGAAATGCTGTAAACAGGATTGCAACCGCAGGTTTGATAGATCCATCAGTAGAGATAATTGCTGTGAATACAGACCTTCAGGCATTAAAAGAATCACAAGCGCCTATTATTATACAAATCGGAGTAAAAACTACAAAAGGGCAAGGGTCAGGTGGTGATCCATCTGTTGGAAGACAATCAGCAGAAGAATCTGCTGAAACTATTCGTGATTTGTTAACAAATACTGATATGGTGTTTTTAACTTGTGGTATGGGAAAAGGAACAGGTACTGGTGCTACACCTGTTATTGCAAAAATTGCTAGAGAACTAGGAGTACTTACAGTAGCAGTTGTTACAAAACCTTTTGATATTGAAGGTCCTAAAAGGATGGAGAATGCTATAGCAGGTATTACAGAACTTAAGAAATATGTAGATGCATTATTGGTTGTTCCTAATAACAGATTTTTTGAATTATACCCAAATTTGAACCTTAAAGATGTTTTGTATAAATTAGCAGATGATGTTTTACATAAAGCAGTTTTAGGTATGTGGAAAGTTATTACACAGCCTGGATTTGTTAATGTTGACTATGCTGATGCAAGAAATGTGTTAAAAAATGCAGGGGAGATAATAATGTCATACGGGGTAGAAAAAGCAGAAACAGAAAATTGTTTAAGAAAAGCTATAAAAAATGCTATATATAACCCATTTTTAGAATTTAATATTCGTAGTGCTAAAAATTTGTTAGTAAACATTTGTGCACAAAATGTAACTTCTCAGGATATGCATAACGCGTTTGAGTATCTTAAACAATTCATGGATAAAGAAGTTGTAACATATATAGGATTTGTTAATTCTGAAGAGTTTGAAGACAAGGTTGATGTCACTATTATAGCAAGTGGGTTTCAAATAGTTGAACGTGCAAAAACAAAAAAAACAACATCTAAATCGTCAATTTATAAAACTTACGAAGAAAAAGAAGATATTGAACATACTATTGACTACGAAAATAAATTTTTTAGAACTGGCAAATTACGTGTTTTAAAATAAAAATTATGAATGAAAATAATAATGTACAAAGAATATTTAATATAATAAAAAATTTTTTAATGATTAAAGGTAGTGATTTACATCTTAGAAGTGGTTGTGTGCCATATGTTAGAATTAATGGAGAATTAAGACCAATGTCTGATGATATACAACAGGGTATTATTACTGAAGAAGAAATAAAAAATTTTATTTTTCATATAATGTCGCCACAACAACAAAAAATATTTGAGATAGAAAAAGAATGTGATGTAGGATACAATTTTGAAAATATAGCAAGGTTAAGAATGAATGTGTTTTATCAGAGGGGTATCATAAACATAGCTATAAGAAATATCCCTTTCCAAATACCTAACAGAGAACAACTTATGTTGCCAGAAGTTGTATATAAACTTGCAGAAAATCTTCGTGGATTAGTGCTTGTTACAGGACCTGCTGGTTCTGGTAAATCAACTACTTTAGCATGTATGATTGACTATATAAATTCTACACGTTCTGCTCATATTGTGACTATAGAAGATCCGATAGAGTTTGTCCATAAAGATAAAAAATCTATTATATCTCAAAGAGAAGTTCCTTATGATACTTCATCGTTTATTTCAGCATTAAAACATGTAGTAAGACAAAACCCTGATGTAATTTTAATAGGAGAAATGAGAGATCTTGAAACAATGCAAGCTGCTCTCACTGCTGCACAATTAGGACATTTTGTTCTTTCAACGGTACATACTGTAGATGCAATACAAACAATAAATAGAATAATAGATATGTTTCCGCCACATCAACAAAATCAAGTCAGGTTACAACTTGCTGATACTCTTAAAGGTATAATTTCTCAAAGGTTGATACCAAAGAAAAATAAAGATGGTTTAGTCCCTGCAGTTGAAGTTTTAGTAGTAACACCAGCAGTTAAAAAATGTATCGAAGAAAAAAGTTTGAATGATATTACAAATTTAATGAAACAAGGTAAACATTATGGTATGCAAACTTTTAATCAGGCGTTGTTAGAACTATTCAAAAATGGTATAATATCTTTAGAAAATGCTCTACAAGCAGCTACAAGTCCTGAGGATTTAATGCTTGCAATAAAAGGTATAGAATCTGCTGGAGAACCTTCTCGACTTATAGAACGTTTTTAAAATTTATTTTTTTATAAAAGATGGTGAAATATGATATAATTAATGGTATTATTTATATTAATATAGATGATTTTTTATTATTTACTACAACTAAAGAAGTAATAAATAAGTTTATTTTAGAAAAAAAACAATCCTATAATAATATCTATAATTTACCTTATCTTTCTAAAGAAAAAACTAATTCTTTAATTTCTATTTTAAGTTTGTATCCTCATATATTTATAAATAAAACTATATTAATTGGTGAACAAGTACATGGTAACAATGTTATTTATGCGAATCAACAAGAACAATATATTGAACCTTATTCAGATACTATAAGAATTAACAATTTTAATATAAATTATACTATATTTCCTAAAACTGATGGTATTATTTCTAATAACAAACAAGATGTTATAGCAATTTTTACTGCTGATTGTATACCTTTATTTGTTATAGATAGACAAAATAAATGGTTTTCGCTGGTTCATGTTGGAAGAAAAGGGATACAGAATAACATTCTTGAAAACTTATTTAAAAAAATATACTCCTCTTTAGCAACTTTTTCTTTAAACGATACTTTTTTTATAGTAGGGCCACACATCTGTGAAAATTGTTATTATGTAGATGGGGAAAAATACTCTTTAGTTGGAGAACTTTACAAACAACTATCAAATTTTGGTATAAAGCATAATCAAATAGTTAATCTACAAATTTGTACTTATCATCAAGAAGAATACCAACTCTTTTCTTATAGAAAAGATGCTACCCAATATAGAAATGTTTCTGTTATAACACGAGCATAGTTTTATATGAAAGTTCATGATGATATACTCACCAAAGATATTTACAACTAACACGATTAATAATTAAAGTATTACTTTAAATTAAACAATTAAAAATTTTTATACGAAATTAAAGTAAATTATACAAAAAAGTTAAAAAGTTTTGAATTATCGTATTTTTTTAAATTTTTATTAAAATAATACTAAAAGTAATTAAATTAACATAATATATCTTATAGGAACTTTGATTGTAAACAAATTTTTGCAAATTTTTTTAATGTCAGTTAATAAAAACATTAAAAAGTAATTGCTCTTTTGTTTTAATAAAAGTTTTTATTATTTATTATAGATAAGTCCCAAATCCTTTTTTATACTGATAAGTTTGTCTATATTTGGTTGTGTTTGTATTACAGCGGTTGATATTGCTCCATATATCAATGGCATATCCAAAATTATACTGGTTAATCTTGTAAGTAAAGATGTTTTGCCTATTGAAAAAATAGTCATCTTTTTAAAAATATCTATTTTTTTTGATGTTTTATAAACATTTTTTAAAATCTCTAAAAAGTAATCATATTTATCACATTTTATTACAATTTTGATAAAATTCTTACATTTAACACTGTTTTTTGCAAATTTTACTATTTGTTTTATAATTTTTAGAATTTTTTCGTTATCATTGGTTCTTTTTAATTTGTGATAAGACAAAATCAGAGATTTGTTGTATTTTTTTGCTAAATTTATAACTTTATTTCTTATTTTTGAATAAAATTCAATATCTATGTAGTCAATATGTTTAAAAGATTCTTCTAAAATCTTTGATATAACATAAAATCTTGTATTATCAGAAACTTTTATATAACCGCCTTCGTTAAATTGCCTAAATGTAATTATAATTTTAGTTTTAGGTAAAAAATCTTGTATTTTTTTTATAATGTGAGATATAGTTTCAATACTAAAATCATTTTTATAAAAAGTATCAACTCTGACTTCTATAGCATGAATAAAATTTTGGTTTTTTTTAAGTAAGTTAAGTTGTTTTTCAGTATTTTTAGAAGTAAAAACAGCAATAATGTTATTCTTTGTCATTTTTTATAGAGAATTTACATCCACAATAATTTTGTCTATATAAACTAAATTGTTTTGCTAAATCAATTGTTTTTTTAAACCCGTCTTGTTTTTTAAAATCAATTTTTAAGAATTTTTCCCCACCAATTTTTTCCCCTATTTCAAAAATAATACTAGATTTTTTGTGGGGACTTATAGTAAGAGTCGAAGTGAATAAATCATAGTTTTCTTTTAAAAGAAGATCAAAAGTTTTTTTTAACCTGAATTCGTAACATAAAATACATCTTTTCCCACCTTCAGGTTCATCTTTATACATCCCACAAATATCTTCCCATATTTGTGGTTCGTATTCACCATAAATAACTTTAATTTTATAAATTTCAGCAACTTTTTCTACGACTTGTTTTCTTTTCAAGTATTCAATCTCAGGATATATATTAGGATTATAAAAAAATCCTATAACTTCGTAATTTTGTTGTTTCAATTTATTTATTGATTCTAAAGCACAAATTCCACAACAAATATGAAGTAAGACAGTTCTCATTATTTATAAACAATAGTTCCTGGTTTGTGAACAAGAGAAGATTTTATTTCAAGTTTAACATTATATTTTTTTGCTACTTCAATAGACCTTGCCATCATTACTTGTGCACCACTGCCTGCTATCTCAAGCATTTCTTCATATGTAAGATAATCAATTTTTTTTGCTTCAGGGACAACTCTTGGGTCAGTTGTGAACACACCTTCTACATCTGTATATATCTCACAAATAGGACTTTTCAATTTTGCAGCTAACGCTATTGCTGTAAGGTCTGACCCGCCACGACCAAGTGTTGTTATATCTTGGTAAGGATTTATTCCTTGAAAGCCAGCTACTATAACTACTTTACCTTGTTTCAAATACCATTTTATTTTTCGTGTATCAATATCTATAATTTTAGCTTTTGTATATGAAGCATCAGCATAGATACCTGCTTGTGGCCCTGTTAAAGAAATTGCATCACAGTTCAGTGTATGTAACGCCATTGCTAAAAGTGCAATTGATATTTGTTCACCAGTAGATAATAACATATCAAGTTCACGTTCGTCAGGGTCAGTTGTGATCTGATATGCTTTTTCAATAAGTTCGTCTGTCATATCTCCTGGTGCAGAAACAACTACTACTATATGTTTGTATTCTTTCTTTTTGTTAACAATAATACTTGCTACATTTTTTATACGTTCAACATTTGCTACTGAAGAACCACCAAATTTCATTACTATGGGTCTTATACTCATACTTTTTTTCTCCTTATTATGCTCTATAATTATTTTTTTTATAATTTCTAATAAAATTTTCTATAGACCTGTCATATGTTTTCTCAACTTCTTTTGAAAAATAACATGCAGGTAGTTCTCCATGTTCCCTATGATATTTCAAACATTCACAACAGATACCTTTCCTTGAACAAACTGGATAACTACAAGGACAAAATTCTAAGTTTTTGTTTATTTTACATTCTTTCATATATAGTACCTCGGATTACGCGGATTATTACGGATTACCACGGATTGCACAGAAAACACGGATTACACGGATGATACCGCAGATTACGCAGATTACACAGAAAGCACAGATTACACGGATGATAACTCAGATCACGCGGATTACACAGAAAACATGGATCTCGCGGATAACCATGGATTAACACTAATATCAACTTTTATTTAGTTAAACATTTTAACCCATCAATACATCCACCCGTTCACTCATTCACACATCCACAATTATATCAGTTTGTGTTCTTTGAAACTAAAATATCCGTTTTTAGTAACAATAATATGGTCTAACAATTCAATACCTAGTATTTCACCAGATTTTACTAACCGTTGAGTGATCTCAAGGTCGTCTTCTGACGGTTCTAAAGAACCTGAAGGATGATTATGAGCAACAATAATTTGGCATGCAAGATGTTTCACTGCAGGTTCAAAAACTTCTCTCGGATGGACAATACTTGAGTTTAAAATACCAACACTTATAATTTCACATTTTGTTTCTTGATTTCTACTATCAAGATAAAATACAAAAAAATGTTCTTTTTTAGCAGTTCTGTATTCTGAAAGTCGTTCATATACATCTTTTGGTGTAAGATAAAGATATGTTTTTTTATCTTTTAATAAACGTTTACCAAGTTCAAAACATGCAACAATACTACATGCACGTGTCTCACCTATATTTAAAAAATTTTTTAGTTCTTTAACTGAAACATATGGCAATTCTTTATTATAATTATTCAAAATTTTTTTTGCTAAAGTCAAAACATCATACTCTTTTGTCCCTGTTCTAAGTATCATTGCAAGCAGTTCGTCATTTTTAAGTTTGTCTGCTCTGTTATATTTCAAAAGTTTTTCCCGTGGCAAAATTTCATCTTTTTGTTTCAGTTTCATAATTTAATTTTTTACAAAAATTAAATTTGATTGTAAATACCTGTTGATAAAAATTTGATAAAAAAATTTTGGTTAGGAAAAAAGTTGTTTGTGTTATTTAATAGAAAAGATATAAAAGATTTATATAATATACTTTTGAGATAAAAATTAACAAAAAAAGTATTGAATGGTCGTAAATTATTATTGAACAAAGTACTAATCTTTTTTGAGCAAAAATTTTTACCGATGACCAACTTGAATATCGCTAAATGCAATGCACACTTACCAACCACTCATAAAACAACAAGGAAGCAAAAATTCCTATTGTGTATAACACTCAGATAATAAACGTAAACCACGGACATGATCTAAATCTTCTGAAGCGAAACTAAGAAATATTCTCTTTTTTATGTAAATAATCGTAATAGTTTATACTAGTCGAATTTGAAAATTATTATTTTTCGCTTCTACTCGCAAAAGTTCTAAAATTTTCTTTTGTGAAAAAGAAAGTTGATTTTCATTAAAATGATTTTCGACTGTTAATTTTAATACTGCTATTGGTTTATAATTTTTCCCATCCGCTTTTACATTTTCAAGAGTAGTAAAGAGAATCATTTTCAATAAACCATCTTTTATATCTTCTAATGACGGCAAAGTGTTTGTTCTACTATGTTTCCCTTCAATTAAAAAAACATTATTGCCCTTAACCTCTACTTCATCAACAGTAAAATAATAGAAGCCACCTAAATAATTCTGTATTGTAATGATAGATTTTGTTCCGGAGAGATTTTCTTTTGGTTGGATAGTCAACCGCTCTCTTCTTTGTGCCTTTTCCGCCAAGAGCCGTGAAAGATTCATAAATTCTTCCTTACTCTTCGATAATTCATTTATTCTTTTTTCTGCACTTTGGCGTGAATGCATCTCCACATTTAATTCCTTTGAAATTTTACCATATGCCTCTAATGCTTTTTGTCCTATTTGTCCTGCATTATCAAGTTGATCTAGATTCCAATGTAAAGCATCTGATTGATAAGAAAGAATGTTTTTAATCTGCCCTTTAAGATAGTTAGTATCAAAACGCTGATTTGTAATTTTGTTCTTGTATCTTTTACTTGGTTCTGCTTCGTTATAATAAGCGACGATTACATAAATTCCTAATAAACTCATCAATGAAACTGTGTCCCATTGTAAAAAATCTCTGTCACCCTCTTTGCCTTCATCTTTAACAATCGGTATGATTGTTATCTTTTTTCCAGAAAACCCTAAAGTGTCATAAACTCTTGCGTAAGGATAAGACCGAGTGCGTTTAGCAGAAACCCACCAACTTATAGCAACCCTATTTTCTTTATTGATTTTTAAAACAAAAGAGGTAGAAGAAGCAAGTGCTTTTTCCAATTTGCTAAATTCAAAAATCTCTAAATCTCTACAAAGAAACGGCTTATATTTTATACCTTTTATATTAGCTGATAGGTCCATATTTACCCGGTTTTCTATAAATAATTTCTAACTTATCATTTTGATCTGAAAGAAGATCTCTTTGTCCTCCGCCAAAACCCAGTTTTTCTTTAATAATCGGAACTAACGATTTTTTAATTTCAATACCGATACTGTTTCTCCCTAAATCTCTTGCAGCTTTCATTGTTGTTCCGCTGCCAACAAAAGGATCTAATACTGTCTCTCCTTTATAAGAAAACAATTTAATAATACGATATGGCAATTCGTAAGGAAAGGCTGCGGTACCCTTCTCTAATGGAGAATTTGGTAAAACATTATTCATTTCCCAAAGTGTCATATACCATTTTTTATTTGAAAATTCTTTCGTATCAATTTTTGAAGCCTCACGAATTTCTCTTGGAATAGAACGATAATTAAATTTTCCTTTTTGAAAAATGATAATACTTTCTAAAAGATTATCAGGGTAAAAATACATTGGATAAGGATTTTGTAGAATGACACCACTTCTGCGACTAATTCTTAAATAACCATCTGGTTTCTTCCAAATAATTCTATCTCTATATCTAAAACCGGCTTCTTGAAAAATTTTTATAGCGTCAGCAACTATCGGAAACTTCTCGCCATTTATTAACATATCATCAATGTTTAAAACTGCTATTCTTCCTTCATGCAAAACTCGGAAAGTTTCCTTTGCGACTCTTCGTAATACGCCAAGATATTGATCATAGTTTTTAAATAAACCTTTATAATCAAATGGAGCATTAAAATATGGTGGAGATGTAATCATCAAATGAACACTATTATTAGGTATCTCATTCATAATCATACAATTTCCAACAATAAGTTTGTGGATTGTTGCCATAATTATAATTCTATAAAAGTATAAAATTTTTTTCTAAAAATTAGAAGAATTTTGTAAATGCTTTAATATTAAACATTATATAATATAACTCACAGTATCCACAATGGTCGGGGCGAGAGGATTTGAACCTCCGACCTCACGGTCCCAAGCCGTGCGCTCTAATCCAACTGAGCTACGCCCCGAAAATAAGTGTTAATGAGTTAATTAGTTATTGAGTTATTGGATTATAGAGTTAGTAAATTCTGAGTTTAAAACACTATAAACTCAACAAACTCAAAAACCCAATAAACATAAAAAACCTTATAAACTTATTCACTCACATACATATTCACTAATAATATCTAACATCTGTTTATGTATTTTTCCGTTTGTTGCAACTATTGTTTTACCAAACAAATAGTTTGTTTTACCAAAAAAATCTGTTACTTTCCCACCAGCTTCTTTAACAATTAAAGAACCTGCTGTTACATCCCATACTTGCAAATTTTCTTCCCAAAAACCTTCAAAAATACCTTCTGCTACCATACAAAGATCTAACGCTGCAGAACCTAACCTGCGGACTGCCTGCGCAGTTGTTGCAAACTTGTTAAACAATTTGAAAACTCTTTTTGGATTCTTATATGTATAATATGGAAATCCTGTTACTAATAAAGAATTATACAAATTTTTTATTTTAGATACAAGTATTTTCTTATTATTTTTATATGCACCACAACCTTTTTTTGCATAATATAAATCTTTTGTTATAGGATTATATACAACACCTTCAACAACTTCACTATTTTCTATTATTCCTATTGAGATACAAAATATTGGTAGTTTGTGAGAAAAATTTACAGTGCCGTCAAGCGGGTCTATTACCCAATACCTTTGTTCATTTTTAAGTTCATCAATTGTAGGACAACTTTCTTCACATATAAATTTATCGTTTGGAAATTTTTTTGATATTAGTTCTTTTATAACTTCTTCTGCTTCTTTATCTGCTTTTGTTACAGGATTGTTTTTAGATTTGTATTTTAACGAAAGTTGAACTGTTGTTGAATAAAAAAAATACTTTTGTAAAACTTTCCCAGCAGTTTCTACAAGATTTATAAGAAAATTTTTCATTTGTTAGAAAAAATTTATTATAGTAAAATACAGTTTTTTAATAAAAGACATCTGTGACATTTTTTGTTCAACAAGTTTGTCAACTAATTCAATACTAAAATTTTGTGTTCTGTTATCTTTATTAATTTTTTTATACATATATTTTATTTCTTGGTTTTCCCATAAATATGTTTCTTTTAATATTCCGTTTTGTTGTGTAACAATCACTTTTTGAGGTTTGTTATACATAGAACTTGCTTGGTTATAAATATTTTCCCAATCATCTTCATTAAAAATTTTTTCTGGATAACAAACTACAATTTTATATATTTTTTTATTAAAAAAATAAAGTTCTGTTTCAATACTTTGTTCTTCTTCTGTATAAACAACTTTATAAATTTTTTCAAAGGACGACTTAATTTTTTTTAATTGGACAGAACTTTTTATGTTTTTAAACCTGTCTCCAAGTTGGAATCCTAAAAGTTCAGTTGGTAATTCAGAGGAGAAAATAAATATGTTACATAACAAAAATATAACCAAACTTTTTAAAATAACAAAAGTTTTATCAAACATTTTTTCATTATCAATGTCTAAAATGTCGTGTTTTTGTAAAGACCATAGCGATATTGTTTTCATTAGCTGCATTTATAGAATCTTCATCTCTTAACGACCCACCAGGTTGTATTATTGCTGAAACACCAATTTTTGCTGATTCTTCAACAACATCTCTGAACGGGAAAAACGCGTCTGATGCTAAAACAAGCGGATATTCTTTTAACGATTCTAATGTTTCTTTATCAATCTGGTTCATTTTAATTTCAGCGATCTTTAATGCGTCAATACGTGACATTTGTCCTGCACCAATACCTACGGTTTGTGTTCTTTTTGCTAAAACAATAGTGTTTGATTTCACATATTTTGCAACTTTGAACGCAAAAATTAAACTTTTAAGTTCTTGTTCAGTAGGATGACGTTTTGTTACTGGAACAAGTTCGTTATATAGAACCAAATCTTTTGTTTGTACAAGCATACCACCATCAATTTGTCTGAACTCAACTTCTTCAGTTTTTGAATTTAACAAATCTGACAAAACAAGAAGTCGTAAATCTTTCTTTTTTGCAAAAACATTTTTTGCTTTTTCTGTATACCCAGGTGCTATTATACATTCTGTGAACAATTTAATAATTTCTTCAGCAGTATGTTCATCTACTTCGTAATTAAAAGCAAGGATACCACCAAATGCTGAAACAGGATCACAACTTAACGCTTTTTTATACGCATCTAACAAAGTATTTGCTTCTGCTACACCACAAGGATTGTTATGTTTTATTATAACACAAGCAGGGTTTGAAAAATTTTTTACTATGTTTAATGCAGAATCTAAATCAAGATAGTTGTTATACGACAATTCTTTCCCTTGCAACTTTTCTGCATTTACCAAATTTTGTCCTTTTGTAGCAAATTTATACAAAGCAGATTTTTGATGTGGATTTTCACCATATCTTAAATTAGATAGTTTTTTTAAACCAACAGATATTTCTTCAAAATCAAAAACTTCTTTTTGTGAATTTTTAATAAACCAGTTTGAAATAATTGCGTCATATCTTGCTGTATGTAGAAACGCTTTTGTAGCAAGATGTTTTTTAAATTCTAAATCTAATGTGTTGTTTTTAACATGAGAGATGATTTCAGAATAATCGTTATGGTCAACTACAACTAATACATCTTTATAATTTTTTGCAGCTGCACGGATCAGTGTAACACCGCCTATATCTATATTTTCGATAATTTCTTCTTCGTTATTTGTCTTTTGTATTGTTTCTTCAAACGGGTAAAGATTTACTACTACAAGGTCAAAAAGTGTGATGTTATGTTTTTGTAATTCTTGAAGATGTTCATGTTTATCTCTTCTTGCAAGTATCCCACCATGAATTTTAGGATGTAATGTTTTAACTCTGCCGTCTAAAATTTCAGGAAAAGAAGTATATTCTGAAATTTCAACAACATCAACATTGTTTTGTTTTAATAGTTTCGCAGTACCGCCGGTAGAAAAAATTTTTATTCCTAAACTACTGAGTTCTTTTGCAAACTCTACTATGTTTGTTTTATCAGATACACTTACTATAACATTTTTCATTTTTTTCTTTTCTCCCCTTTCGTTTTTTTAAATTTAGATTATATAAATACATTTGAAAAAAAATAGACTAAGAAATATTGACTTTAAGTTTTCAATTTTGTAGAAACAATTATAATCTTTGCGGGCGTAGTTCAGTGGTTTTAGAATGTCTGCTTGCCAAGCAGAAGGTCGTGGGTTCGAATCCCATCGCCCGCTTGTTTTGTTACATTATAAACTGAATAGTTTGAGTAGTAATAAGAGTAACAGTAGTTACAATTACACCTGCAATTAAAACTCCTGCAAAGATAGCAACTACTGACTTCCAAAAATCTAACCCTAAAATATAACTTGCTACACAACCACTCCATGCACCAGTTGCTGGCAAAGGTATTGCCACAAACAACATAAGGCCGATATATTCATACTTTTCAATATCTTTTGTTTTTGGTTTAACTTTGTTGAACCACCAAGTAAAAAATTTGTTATAATAATAAACTTTCATAAAATAAACATGTAGATTGTTGAGAAACCATAAGAATGGTATCACAAAAGATAAATTTCCAACAAGTGCAAGGATAAATGTTTTGATTATACTAAACTTATAAATCCCTATCCCTACTGGTATAGCGCCTCGTAGTTCACTTACAGGTAATGCAGAGATAAGTATTACAGCAACTTCTTTTGGTAAATTAGAAAACAATTGAACAAGTTTTTCTATCATTTTTTATTCTTTATTCTTCAAGAATTTTCAAAATTTCTTCTAACGCAATTTTTATTTCGTTTAACATTTTTTTATTATCAGCAGTTTGGAAATCTAAAAACAATGTTTGTTGAACATTTTTCTTTTTATAAAAAATTTCTTTTAATTCTTTTTTTGCACCTTCAATAGTATATTTTTTCTCCCACATAAGTTCTTTAATTTTTTCTACAACAGGTATATGTTCATCAGTATATCTTCTATGACCTTTTTCAGTTTTTAACGGTTTCAGTTGTGGGAACACACTTTCCCAGTATCTTAATACATATTCTTCAACACCAACTTTTTTTGCAAAATCTTTAATTGTATAAAAATGTTGTTTTTTATCTTCTTTGGCTATCATAATAGATTATTTACTTTTTTTGTTTCATATTTAAAACAGCAGAAAATTTTTTTGAAAGTACAAACTTAATTCTTTTCCTTGGCGTTAATATAACATACTTTTTTTGTTTAGGATTATACATTTTTTTTGATTTATGAAATTTTGGTATAAAAGTTCCAAAATGTTGAATCACAACTTTTTCACCAGATAACAATGTATCTCTGATTGTATCAAAGATAATGTTTACAAACTTTTTTGCATCATTTTTTGTCAAAGTATGTTGTGATAACAATTTAATCAAATCATTTTTGTTCATCTTTTTATCAACCAACTGAATTCTTCTTTTAATGGTCTTGTTAACAGAGATTTTATAGAAAGTTCAGGTGACTTGTTTTTATATATAATTTTATACACTTCTTCTGCAATAGGTAGGTCTATAGAGTATTTTTTTGCAATTTTGGTTATTATTTTTATAGTATAAATTCCTTCAATAAAAGTTAAAACTTTTTGTTTTGCTTTTTCAAAATTTTTGTATACAGCAAGATATTCGCCAAAAGTGCGATTACGTGAATATGATGAATACGCAGTTGTAAGTAAATCACCAATACCTGATAAACCAAAAAAAGTTTGTGTTTCAGCACCAAAATGTTTGCCAATTAGTATCATTTCTTTTAATGAGCGAGTAAGTAAAGCAGCTTTTGCGTTGTTCCCAAGTTTGAGTCCGTCACAAATACCTGCTGCAATAGCGTATACATTTTTTACTGCGCCTGCTATTTCTACACCTGCAATATCTGTGTTTATATAAATTCTTAATTTTTCTGTTGTCAACAATTTTTGTAATTTAACAAGTAAATCTTTGTTTATCCCAGCTAAAGATACAGCGGTAGGTTTCCCTAAGGCAACTTCTTCAGCATGTGAAGGACCACTTAATACAAAAATTTTTTCTTTGTTAATCTTCAAACATTCAGCAATTGTTTTTGATATAGGTTTAAAAGTTTTTAGTTCAAATCCTTTAACACAAGAAATAAAAATTTTTTGTTTTATGTTTAAACTTTTTATTTTTTGAAGAATTGTTAAAACATAAACTGATGGAACTACTAAAAGTATAATATCACTATTTTGTATATTTGTTATATCATTAGTAATTCTAACATTTTTTGGTATAGTTAAATAATTAAAAAATTTTGGATGGTGGTAATGTTTGAGATAATTACAATTTTCAATTACAGGTTCATAAAGAACAACTTTTAACCCTTTTTTTGCATATATTGTAGCTAAAGTAGACCCCCAGCAACCACCACCTATTACAAAAATGTTTTTCATATTAATTTTATTAAAACAATTTTTTTTCTTCTTTTAATAACAATCTTTTAATGTTAGATCTGTGTCTGTATACTATCCATAAAACGGTAAGTACAAAAAATACTTTTGTATCTTGATATTCAGAAAAATTTTTTAATAATACAAAACTTAAAAAAAACATAGATGACAAAATAGAAGATATAGATACAATATGTGTTAATAGAAATACAATAATAAAAAAAATACAAACATATACAAACATATATAATGATAAAGCACAAAGAGAACCTAAAAATGTAGCAACACCTTTCCCACCTTTAAATGAAAGAAACGGTGTTGTTGTATGACCAAGAACAACAGAGAACATTATAACTGGCAAAAAATTATATGGTAAATACTTTTTAGCAATAAGTATAGGTACTACACCTTTTATAAAATCTATAACTAATGTTACAATTCCTAAAGAAACACCTGTTGTACGTAAAACATTTGTAGCACCTGGATTTTTTGATCCTACAGTACGTATATCTATACCTTTAAAAATTTTTGTTAACAAATATGCTGTTGGTATACTTCCAATAATGTATGATAAAAAAATTATTATAATACTTTTTTCCATTTTTAACAAAAATTTTTATTTTAAAAAAATTTTTCTAGCGTATCCTATGTAATCAACTAAAGAACCTACTGCAAATATTGAAGTTAAAAAAAACATCTCGTTTGTTATATTAGATATAGTTTCATACTGTAAATACGCATTTAAAATTACAATTATTAATGTTATCATTTCTAAACCAATAGAAATTTTTCCTAAGAACCGCGGTTTTGGAAAAGATTGTAGTGTATGTTGATATGTTATAATCCATCCAGCAGCTACTAAAATTTCTCTCACAATTATTATACTGAAAAACCACCATGGTAAATAGTTTTTTATCATTAAAACTACTAATAATGATATAACCAAAATTTTGTCTGCAAACGGGTCTAAGAAAACACCTATTTTTGTTTTTTGTTTAAGTAAACGTGCAAAAAGACCATCTATAAAATCTGTTATCACAGAGATGACTAAAACTAAGATAGAATCAATAATTTTGTTTTCCCATAATAGAAAAATAAATATAAATGTTAAACACAATCGTAATGCAGACAATAAATTAGGTATTGTGAACAATGTCTTCATTTAGCATTTTTTTAATTTTGTTATATACTTCTTTTGAAGTTGATATTTTTAATTCTAATAAATTATGATTTACATCATAAGAAATTACTTTGCAATGTTTGTAAATAAAATTTAAAATGTTAAAATTTGTATAATTAATTTTTATTTTTTTAACAACATTTGTTTGGTTAATATAAAAACATATTTTTTCTATAAGTTTGTCAATACCTAATCCAGTTTTTGCTGAAATAACAACTTTTGTTTTTTCTTTATTAAACTTTTTTAAATATATTTTCTGCAGTTTTTCTTCAAGAAGGTCAACTTTGTTATAAACTTTTATAACAGGGATTTTATCAGCATTAAGTTCTTGCAAAATTTTTTTTACTAATAGTTCTTTTTGTAGAAAATCTTCATCAGTTAAATCAATAACTTCTAACAATAAAGATGCATCTTTAACTACTTCTAAAGTTGATTTAAAACTTTCTACTAAATTGTGAGGAAGTTTGTTAACAAATCCTACTGTGTCTACGATTAAAAGTTCTTCTTTAGTAGGCAAAACTAATTTGCGTATTAATGGATCTAAAGTTGCAAAAAGTTTATCATCAGTATATGCATACGAAGATTTAAGTAAAGTATTAAACAAAGTTGATTTCCCAGTATTTGTATATCCGACTAAAGCTATCAAAGGAATATATGTTTCTGTCCTCAATTTTTTTTGTTCTTGTCTCGCAATAACAACTTTTTTAAGTTCATCTTTAATTTTTTCAATACGTTGCATAATTTTACGTCTGTCGTATTCAAGTTTTGTTTCACCAGGACCTCTTGTACCTATACCTCCAACCTGGTTGTCCATATAGATTCCTTTTTGTGTAAGTCGTGGTAACATATACTCAAGTTGTGCAAGTTCTACTTGTAGTTTTGCTTCTTTAGTATGTGCACGTTGTGCAAAAATATCAAGTATCAACCTTGTTCTATCAACAATTTTTGCTGAAATTATTTGTTCTAAATTTTTTATTTGTGCAGGAGAAAGTTCGTTATCAAAAATTACAGTATTAACATTGTTCTTAACAATAAAATTATTAATTTCTTCTGCCTTACCTTTACCTATATAATATGAGGGATCAATTCTATCACGTTTTACTAAAAAAGAGTTTACTACAATACCTTTCGCAGTTGATACTAAACTTGCTAATTCTTCTAAAGATTTAGTTTCTTCTTTTATAACTTTTTTGCCAAAAGATTTTAAAATTGTTCCTACTATTACTACTTTTTCCATATTTTTTGAAATTTATAAATCTGTATGATATAATGTTAAAATATTATCTAATCCCGCAAATTGTAGAACACTGAAAAATCTTATTGTAGTAGGAATTTTCAAACCCGGACAATTTTTTATTTGTCGGGACTAGAAAGTCCTTCCTACAGTTCCTCTCAAGAAAAAATAGAGCATAAGAGCACAAGAGCATAAGTTGTGAACATATCCATCCATATGTCATTGCGAGAGTTGACTTAAGTCAACCTATGACGATCTATAAATAAACTAAGGGATTGCTTCGTTATCCCGCAAGTTGCAGGATAACTTATAACCTTGAACTCTTTCTTACTTTTCCTCTTTCTAACTTTTCCACTTTTGTTATATATATTTGTATGATATTTCATAAATATGTTCAACAACTTCTTTTATTGACATATTTTCACAATTGATCCATTGTATATTTTTATCTTTTTTAAACCATACCATTTGTCGTTTAATATATTCCATTGTATCTTTAACAAAATTTTTTTCTGTTTCTTCAATAGAAATTTCGTTATTTAAAAATTTTATTATCCAGCGATATCCTATAGAACTTAACGCAGGTAAATTTTCTTTTTTATATTGAGATAACACATCTTTAGTTTCTTCAACAACACTATTTTTGAACATTTGTCTTGTACGTTCAACAATTTTGTTAAACAAAGTTTTTTTGTTGTAATAAAGTCCAAATATAATTGTATCATACGATTTTGTTTTAGGATTTTCAGCAACAATTTGTGAAAATGGTTTCCCAGTTTGTAAAATAATTTCTAATGAACGTATGATTCTTTGTATATTATTCGGGTGAATTTCTTTAGCACGTTGAGGATCATAAGTTTTAAGCATATTATAAAGATAACTTTTACTATAAAGATTGGCCAGTTGTAATAAATAACTTCTTATTTTTTCATCTTTACCTGGTAATAAAGTAATACCATCAGTGATTGTTTTTATATACAATCCTGTGCCACCAACAATAAAAGGTATTTTGTTTTTTGACCAAATTTTTGTTATTAAAAATGATGCATCATTGTAGAACTTATTTGCATCATAACATAAATATGGTTCAAGAAAGTCAACTAAATGATACGGTATACCTTTATATATATATTCATTATTTTCCCATTTACCAATAGGTTTATTTGTCCCTATTGATAAATATTTATACACTTGGCGAGAATCAGCTGAGATTATTTCTGCAGGTAATTTATGACAAAGTTCAACAGCAACTTCTGTCTTACCGGACCCAGTTGGTCCAACGATAAGAATAACTTTTTTATTCATTACTTACGTCTCAAAAAAAGTTTTTCTATTTTTTCAATCTCAAGCTTTATTATAGTAGGTCTACCATGAGGACAAAACATTGGTTGTTCACAATTAACAAGATCTGAGATTAAGTTATTGACATCTGTTATTGTTAACAAATCGTTTGCTTTTATAGCAGCACGACATGCACTACGAACAATTTTTTCTTTAGATGTAATACTATCAACTTCATTTTTTATATCATCAACAAAATTTTCTATAAATCTTGATACAAAATCTTTGACATCTTGAACATTGAATAATGATGGTATGCTATTAAATCCTAACGAACTACGGCCAGAAATTGTTGCTTCAAAACCTAAGTTATTAAACAATTCAATATATGGTTTTACCGTTTCAAAATCAGAAGGTTTTAGTTCGATGTTTAAAGGTATAAGCAGTTTTTGAACAGGTATTGTTTTTGATTTCATAAATTTTTCAAACAATACACGTTCACTTGCAGCATGTTGGTCTATTAAAACCATTCCTTCCTGTGTTTCAAACAATAGATAAGTTCTATGTATTTGACCTAAGTATACAAAATTTAGTAATCCTAGTTTTTCATAAGTTATAAATTTATCACTTTGTTTTAATTCTAACTCAGTTTGTTGTTGATATTTTTTAAGTTCAAATTTTTGTTTTTCTGATAAAGATAAACTTATTTCTTTTTGTTCTTGTATGATTTGTTGTTGTTCAACACCAGAATCGTTTGTTAATTTTATATTTAAACTTATTTTCTGTTGTTTTGTGTAAAAATCTTTTAATTTATTTTTTATTAAATTTTTTAATATTTCATATATATAATTTTCATCTTTAAACTTTATTACACGTTTTGTCGGATGAACATTGACATCTACAGAATCTGATACTACATTGATAAAAATAATTCCTACTGGGTGTCTTCCAGTAGGTAACGCATCTCTGTATGCATCATATAACGCTTGTGATAAGATCCGAGATGTAACAGGTCTTTTGTTTACATAAAACATTTGTAAAGATTTATTTACTTGACTAAACTCAATAGGAGTAACAAATCCATAAATATGTAATTTATCTTGAATATGAGCAAAATATATTAAATTATCTACTATATCTTTTTTTATAACATCTTTTAATCTTTGAAGAAGTTCAGTTGTAGATAAAGTTGAAAAAACAAGTTCGGCATCTGAATAAAATTTAAATGATATATTAGGATAAACTATCGCATATTCTTCTATAGTTCTGGCAATATGTATTTTTTCTGTATAATCAGATTTTAAAAATTTAAGTCGTGCTGGTGTATTATAAAACAAATCTTTAACTTCAACACTTGTTCCTTTGTTACAAGAACATTCTTTTAAAGATAGAATTTCTCCTCCATGTACAACAATTTGGTATCCAACTTGGTCTTGTTCTGTTTTTGAAACAATAGTAAGTTTAGAAACATTAGCAATAGAAGATAATGCTTCACCACGAAAACCTAATGTTGAAAGATTATATATATCTTCAAACTTTTCAATTTTGCTTGTAGCATGAGGTTTTACTGACAACAACAAATCTTCTTTTGTCATACCAACACCATTGTCAATAACACGAATAAGTTTTCTTCCTGAAGAAACAATTTCTATTATTATTTCAGTAGAAGATGCGTCAATGCTATTTTCTATAAGTTCTTTAACAACGTTTGATGGCCGTTCAACAACTTCGCCTGCTGCAATACGTGTATAAACTTCTGGTTGTAAAATTTTGATTTTGTTCATCATAAATAAAAATCTTCCATTAGATGTTTCTCAACATAGATTGATATTTGTTCAAAATCTTTTTTTGAAATTTCAGTAAATTGGAAACCAATTCTGTAAGTTTTTTCTACTTGTTTCACCCAAACAACTTTTGCTTTGATGATATCAGTTTTTATGTTGTGTAAAACAATTTGTAAGTTAACAACAGTATTTATAGGAATTTCTTTAAATGAGAGTATGCCAATACCTCCAGCTGAAATGTCTAATAATATACCAGGTATAACTGACCCAATGTTTTCAGCATTAATTTGTATTGGTACTGCAAGATGAAAAACTTTTAATCGTTTATATTGTCGTCGTTCTGGTCCACTAAATTCTTTTCTATTATTTTTTTCCATTGTAGTATTAAATTAAATGCATCTAATGGTGTTAAATTATATATATCAATTTTTTTAAGTTTTACCAATAGTTCGTTTAAGAAATTTTTTTCTTGTTCATTTTGTCTTGTTTGTTGGATAAGTTCTAATTGGATACTTTTGTATTTAGTAGCTTTTTCAATATTTGATGCTGTATTCAATAAATACTTTAATAAAAGATTCGCTCTGTTAATAACTTCTTGTGGTATACCAGCAAGTTTTGCTACATGGATACCATAAGATTTGTCAGAACATCCTGGTAAAACTTTATATAAAAATACAATGTTGTCTTCATATTCTTTAACAGCAACATTGAAATTTTTAATACCAGTATATTTTTGTTCAAGTTCAGTAAGTTCAAAATAATGTGTAGCAAACAAAGTTTTAGGACAATGTGTTTTATTAGACCAATTTTGTTTGTTTATAAGATATTCTATTACAGACCATGCAATAGAAATACCATCATATGTAGAAGTACCTCGACCAATTTCATCTAAAATTATTAAACTTCTGTCAGTAGCGTTATGTAATATATTAGCAGTTTCTTGCATTTCTACCATAAAAGTTGACAATCCTTTTGCTAAATAATCAGCAGCACCAATACGTGCAAAAATTTTGTCAACCATACCAATTTGTGCTTTTTCTGCAGGGACAAAGCTACCTATTTGTGCTAAAATTATGCATAACGCAACTTGTCTTATAAATGTAGATTTCCCTGCCATATTAGGACCTGTTAAAATTATAAGTTTTACTTCATCACCATCAAGATATACATCATTAGGTATGAATTTCCCATGAGGCAAAATTTGTTCAACTACAGGATGACGGCAAGATTTTAGGTTAATTACATAAGAATTGTCAATAACAGGTTTTATATAATTATTTCTTTTTGCAACTTCTGCAAGATTACTGAATACATCAATTAAAGCTATTTTGTAACTTGTTTCATACAACTGTTCTGTATATAATACAACTTGTTCTAAAACAACATTGAATAAATACTCTTCTAATTGTAAAATTTTTTCTTCAGCAGAAAGTATTTTGTTTTCAAACTCTTGTAATTCTGCAGTAGTGAAACGTTCTGCATTTTTCAATGTTTGTTTTCTTATATATTCTTTTGGTACTAAATGTAGATTAGATTTTGTAACTTCTATGTAATACCCAAATACAGAAGTATAGCCAACTTTTAATGATTGTATTTGTATTTTTTTTCTTTGTTCTTCTTGATAATTTAACAACCATTCTTTTGATGAAGAATAAAAATTTCTTAGTTCATCAAGTTCTTTATTAAATCCTTTCTTAATAACCCCACCTTTTTTTATATCAGTTGGTGCATCAGGTTCAATACTGTTTTCTATAAGTTCTATTACTTCTTTTAGATTAGTAAAGTTTGTAATTTTTGTAAATTCTTCAGTGTTTATCACAAATTGAGATGATATTAATTGTTGTAATAAAATTTTTATTTCAGGTATTAATTTAAGTGATTCTTTTAATGCAATAAGATCTTTTGGTGTAACATTTTTAGAAGTAATTCTGTTTGTTATACGTTCAATATCTGATATATTACGAAGTTTTTCTCTAATTTTTTGTCTTTGGGTATCATCGTTATAGAACAATTCTACAGTTAATAACCGATTATTTATTTCCTTTACATCTTTTAATGGTTTTAACAACCAGTTACGTAACAATCTAGCACCTTGTGGTGTTTGTGTTTCATCAATAACATCAAACAAAGTATTTTTTTCTGTCCTATCATAAAGATTTTCAATTAATTCTAAATTTCTTACACAACTGCTGTCCATAAACATATAATCATCCAAATTATAAAATTTTATACTTTTAAGTTTAGGAATCAACTTTTTTTGTGTCCTGTTTATATATTCTAACAATCCACCAATTGAAGATAACAACACACTATGTTGTGGAACAATTAATCCAAAAGTTTCAACAGAATAAATTTTGTAATACTGTTTAATTTTTTCTTCTGCTGTTAAAACATCAAAATACCAATCTTCTATAAATTCTATATGAATATCTTTGTATTGTTTAACAATTTTAACAATTTCATCTTTTTGTGATTCTTTTGCAACAATTTCTGATGGTGAAATTCTGATTAGTTCATCAACAAGTTTTGAAAAATTTTTATCTTCAAATTGTGTAACTAAAAAATCGCCTGTTGAAATGTCTACACTGCATAAAGCAAAACATAATTTGTCTTTAATAGAAACAAAACTTATAGAAGACAAAAAATTATTTTTTTTAGCATCAAGAAGGTTTTCTTCTATAATTGTTCCTGGTGTGATAACTCTTACAACTTCTCTTTTAACTACACCTTTTGCAAGTTTTGGATCTTCAACTTGTTCACATATAGCAACTTTGAACCCATTATTAAGAAGTTTGGCAATATAGTTGTTCACACTATGGAATGGAACTCCACACATTGGGACACCTTGTCTTTTTGTTAAAACAACTCCTAAAATAGGTGATGATTTTATTGCATCTTCTCCAAACATTTCATAAAAATCGCCTAAACGAAACATTAGTATACAATCTTTATATTGTTGTTTTATCTGTTGATATTGTTTCATTAACGGCGTAAGATTAATTTCTTGTATTTCTTTCATTTTAATTTAATTCACAAATTAAAGTATGTAATTTAACATCCTTAATTTTTTTTGTTATAAAATTGCCTATCAGTTCGTTTTTTTCAGTTTCAATTTCTACAGTTTTATTATCTAATGTTTTACCAATATAAAAGTTTTTCCCATTTTTATAATTTTGTGCAACAACTAAAATTTCTTTTTCTTTACCAATACAATTTTTATTTTTTTTAGCTGCAATAGTATCACATAAAGACAAAAGTTCATAATGTCTTTTTTCTTTTATTTCTTTTGGAACATTATCTGGTAACAAAGCAGCTTTTGTTCCTTCCCTTGGCGAGTATTTGAACACAAATGCTGCATCAAATTGTATTTCTTTAACAGCGTGTAATGTTTGTTGAAAATCTTCTTCAGTTTCGTTAGGAAATCCAACAATAAGATCTGTAGTAATTGATATATATGGTATTTCAGTTCGTATCATTTCTACTATCTGTTTATATTTTTCTATCGTATATTTCCTGTTCATAAGTTCTAAAATTTTGTTAGAACCTGATTGTAATGGAAGATGAATATGTCGTGAGATATTATCATAAGTTTTTATTGTTTGAACAATATCATAGCTCATATCTTTAGGATGGTTTGTAAGAAAGCGTATCCAGTATTTTTTTTGTGGATTAAGAACAGCAACTTTTTCTAAAAGTTTTGCAAATGATATAACATTTCCATTATTATCTTCCCATTTGTAAGAATTCACATTTTGTCCTATAAGTATAATTTCTTTAACATTGTTATTAAGCAAGAAATTAACTTCTTCAATAATATCATTAAAATTACGCGAAATTTCTTTACCTCTTACATAAGGGACAATACAATATGAACAAAAGTTGTTACAACCTTTCATTATAGGGACAAAACAACTTGTTTTGTTGAAAATATTAATATGAAGTTTAGTATTAATGTTTTGTATGCCAAATTCATTTTTTATTATTTCAGGCAAGTATTCGTATTCAAGCGGACCAATAAACAAGTCCACATATGGAAATTGTTTTTTTAGTTCATCTTTTGCTTTTTGAACAAAACATCCTAACACAACAAGTTTGCAATTATTTTTTAACTTTAATTTTTTTAATTGTCCGATAAACGATTTTTCTCTATCTTCAGCATGTTTTCTTACAGAACATGTGTTAACAATTATCAAACTTGCTTCTTTGATATTATTAGTCAGTTCATAGTCACCTTCAGAAATTAACAAAGATGCTATATATTCAGAATCAGAAACATTCATCTGACAACCAAAAGTTTTAAAAAACACTTTGTTCTTCATTTGAATATATTATTATAAAATTTTGTGAAATATAACAATTGTTTAATTAAAAATTAAGGTAAGAATTATATACTGAAGAATAGCGAATAAGTAATTTAAAGAGAATAAAACAAGTGAGGCAGAAGTTTTTGCCTTCTACCTCACTCAGTTTCTTTTACCACATGTTGAACCTGTTGCGGCTACTTCTTCTATTTCCTCCACCCCAACGATTGTTTTTGTTAAACCTATTTCTATCATTTTTTGGTCTTGCTTCGTTAACAGTCATAGGTCTTCCTTTAAGTTCTTTACCATTGAGAAAAGAAATAGCACTTTGTGCTTGTTCTTTTGACTGCATTTCTACAAAACCAAACCCTCGAGATTCGCCAGTAAACTTATCTTTTATTATTTTACATGATAATACTTCACCAAAAGAAGAAAATTGTTCTTTTAGTTCTTCTTCTGTAACATCTGTTGACAGATTACCTACATATATATTCATTTTATTTCTTTTTCTCTCCTATTTTTTAGATTTAGGGCATACATTTTTTATTTTTTTAGTTCTAAATTTACACTGCCCTAAAATGTACAAAATTAGAACTACATTTATTAATAAAATTTACCTCCTTGTTTTGTTATTACAACAACATAATTTAAATATCAATACTTGAAGAAAAATAATTTATTATAACTTTTTTTACACATCTCTTGCTAAGACAAACCCAAAGATATTTTTTGCACTATATTTCTTTAACACTTTTGCACATTGATTTATTGTTTCAGCAGTAGTGCATACATCATCAATTATTAAAATGTTTTTTCCTTTAACTTGTTCTTTAAATTTTTGATTTATTTCAAACACATCTTTAACATTTTCAATACGTTTTTGTTGAGAAAGTTTGAATTGTGATACAGTATATTTTCTCCTTATTAACAAATCTGAAACAAAATTTAGATTAAATTTCTTTGACAACATTTCAGCAAAAAGTTCTGCTTGGTTATATCCACGAATAAACTTTTTTATTCTATGCATTGGAACACAACATAAAATATCAATTTTTGTATTATTAAATTTTTTCTCATATCCGTTTATTAAGATTTCCCCTAAAAAAGACACAAGGAAAGTTTTTTGGTTATATTTAAACTCATGGATTAAAGTTTTTATTGGTTCTTTATATTCAACAACACCACGAACAAAATCAAAATAAAGTTTTCTATCTTGTTTTTTACAGTTATAACAAAATTTGCCACCACTATCTAATGGAAGACCACATTTATCACATACAAGACCATCAATAAATTTTATTTGTTTCACACAACTTTTGCATATAGGATATTTACTAAAATAATCCATTGGTTTATTACAACAAAAACATATTTTTGGGAAAAATGTATAAAATAATAACTCAAAAAATTTTTTTACAGTATTCATTTTTTACAATATAAACCATACGAATTATTGAAAAAATTTTTTTAATTAAATATATTAAATTCAACGAAATTACAATAAGGAGGTAAAAATTCTTATGGTAAAAGAACTTAATGAAACAACCTTTGTTGACGAAGTATTGAATTCAAAGATACCCGTTCTTGTAGACTTTTGGGCAGAATGGTGTGGCCCTTGTCGTATGTTAGCACCGATTATTGACGAACTTGCAAAAGAATATGATCAACAAAAGATAAAAATTTGTAAACTCAATGTAGATGAGAATCCGAAGATTGCTGCAAAATATGGTATAATGGCAATACCTACAGTTATAATTTTTAAAAATGGCCAGCCTGTTGAACAAATAACCGGTGTAAGAAATAAAAAAGAATATATAAACCTTATTAACCAGTATATTTCATAACATTTATGAAAGTAATTAAAAAAATAAAACAGATGCAAAAAATTTCTGATTCTATACGAAGAAAAAACAATATAATAGGTTTTGTTCCTACAATGGGCGCTCTTCATAAAGGACATATTGAACTTATAAAAAAAGCAAGGAAAGAAACTGATGTTGTAGTTGTTTCAATTTTTGTTAATCCGATACAATTTGGTCCTAAAGAAGATTATAAAAAATATCCCAGACCTATAAATAAAGATTTAAATGTTTGTAAAGAAAACAATGTTGATTATGTTTTTTATCCAGAAGTTGATGAAATGTATCCTCCGATATATGAAACAATTGATAGTTCACAATACATGGTTCATAGCAACACAAGAATATTAACTTTTATAGAAGTTGAGAAACTGCAGGATATCCTTTGTGGTAAATTTAGACCTGGCCATTTCAGAGGTGTATGCACAGTTGTTGCAAAATTGTTCAACATTGTGAAACCGCATAAAGCATATTTTGGTGAAAAAGATTATCAACAACTGAAAATTATTCAGCAGATGGTAAAAGATTTAAATTCTGATATAGAAATAATCCCTGTGGAAACAGTTCGTGAAGAAGACGGTCTTGCTTGTTCTAGTAGAAACTCATATCTTTCAAAAATTGAACGAGAAGTTGCGGCGTATATATACAAATCTCTTTTATATTGTAAAGAATTGATTACAAAAAGGAAGTATAATAGTATTACAAAATGTATTGAATCTGCTAAAAAATACTTACATAATTTATTATTTGGTGTTGACCACAAAATACAATATTTTGAAATTTATGACGAAAATTTACTTCCTGTAGATAATAAAATTTCGAATATACCAAAGGGAACAAAATTAAGAATCTTTACTGCAGTATATTTAGGTAATACAAGGTTGATTGACAATATAGGATTTACACTTTGATTATTTTTTATTATACACTTTTTTCTTTTTTTGTTTCACAGGTTCAGGTTTGGGTAAGTTTTTAATTATAAACTCTTCAGTAGGTAATAAATGTCCTACAAAAATTATCTTCCCTGTTAGGTCAATAACAAAATTTGTTGGTATACCTTTGATATTATATCTTTTTGCAACTTCACTTGTTGTATCTAAAACAACAATATAATTTATTTGTTTATTTGAAACAAACTTTTTTACTATTTTTTCATGTTCACCAATATTTACTGCAATTATTTCTAAATTTTTATCTTTGTATTTGTTAGCAAGTTCAATAAGATAAGGCACTTCTTGGTTACAATATGGACACCATGACGCCCAAAAATTTAAAATAATAAGTTTTTTACCAGCAATATCAGAAAGTTTTATACTATATGTTGAGACAGTTGGTAATTCAAAATCAATATAATTATTTTGTATAACACTATTTTGTTGTTGAGAAGATAAACTTGAAAAGAAAATCAGTATAAGTATAAAAAATTTTACCATTTTATTTTTTTAATACTTCTTGAATAACATTTAAAATTGCAGGTTCTTTAATTTTTTTAGCAAGGTTTTGTAAAAACGATTTTACTTCTGGCAAAGTTATAAAATTCCCTAATGCCCAACATGCAGCAATACGCACATCTATTGGGTCTCCTTTTGATTTAACAATTTTTTTAAGTTTTCCAACAGCGTCAGGATATTTTAACATACCAAGAGATATACACACACGTTTTTTAAGATCAACATTTTTTGTTTTTAACAACTTCACAATTTTTTCTGCTGCGGGTTTGTATTCTAACGAAGTAATAATATCTACCACATATTCTAATATCTGTGGTTCTTCTGTTTGCAATAAAGATGTAATCCATACAAGATTTTCTTCTGTAGGATTGTCCTGTATATAATTTAATATAGCGATTTTGTTCGCATAGTTTGTATAATTATAAATTTTTTTTACTGAATTTGAAAAATCATAATTAAATTTTGGTAATATCTCTAAAACTTTGTTAAGTTTATGCACAGGTGTTTGTGGAACAATAAGTGCTTCAACAGATTCTATAACTTTCTGTTGATCTTTTAATGACAAAAGTATTTGTAATAAAACATTAATTATTTGTTGTTTGTTTGTATCTATAATCGCTTCAATTATAGTATCAATTCCTTGTTCTGCAACATAAGTTAAAATCCATATAATTTTATCAACTGAACCTTTAGGTTCTACTAAATCTTGAAGTATAAACTCTTCAGTTTGTTGATACACTTTATCAATCAAAGAATAAATAAGTTTTGATTTTTCAGGACTCACTTTTGATAATTCTTCAGCAAAATGTAGTAGTTGTTGAGCATATTCTACAAATGTTTCATAATCATCTGTGATTATTAAACAAGACAATGAATGTTCAAGTGTTTGTATCTGTAGTTTAACAACAATATCATCTTGTTCTTTAATGATAAACTTTAATATATTACTTACAAGATTTTTTGCAATTTTTCCTTTTTGAAACTTATTTAACTGTTTTGCAACATTTTCTATTGTAGACGATGCAAGTTGTCTAAGTTTTACCACAGGATTTGAAAAATTTTCTGTCATTAAAGATACAAGTTTGTCTAATTTATCATCTAAACCTATCATACAAAGTTTTTCTATATTTTCTTGAAGATTAGTTACAAACTTTTCTTGAAGCAATTTTGATGGTTCGTTAGTATATAACAATTCATCAAGTTCAGCAATCCACGATTTTTTTTCTTCTTTTTGTTGAACAATCCATTCTGGTAACGCATCAATAAGTCCTATTTTGAACAACTCTTCAAAAACTTCTATTGGGACAAGTTTACTCACAGGTGAGTTCACTACAAGTTTGATAAACTCTTTCATATTTTGTAATTGTTCAATATATTCAGTTTCATTTTTAGCACTATTTTTTAATTGTCTACACCAGGTAATTATTTCATTAAAAATTTCTTCAACATTTTGTTTTGTTAAATTATTAAACAATTGTTGTTTGAACCCTGTTTCTTCAATTTTTTTTGGTAATGGTTGGACAAACAATTCTTTTATAAGATTGGTATCTAAAGATGATACATATTTTATTATAGCATCAGTTACATTTTTTTTAGTTTTTTCATCTTTGATTTTATCAAGTTCATTAAAACTTGTTCCTAAAACATTGATAAGTTCAGGCAGGTCTGAAACAGGTTGTGAGATAATATTTAGTATAGATTTAACACCTTGGTCAGATTTTGTAATTGATATATATTCAACTTCGTCAATAGCAACATTTTTTATATTTTTTTCTTTGATAATTTGGTTAACAAATTCTTTGGTTGACACTTTAGGTTTTTTAACAGACAATGCTAAAAGTATAATTTTTAGTTCTTCTAACTCAATTTCTTTTTTAAAAGTGATACTTTTGATACCTGATTGTAAAAAAAATTGTGTAACAGGTGTAATATTTGCTATTGAGGCAGGATCTTTCCCTATATATTCTTTATCATTTATAAATATTTTGTTATCAACTGCTGAGATAGTAAGGATAGTTTCTTCTTGTAAAATCTGTTTTAGGACAGAAAACAATTCATTTATTTGTTTTTCAATTAACGGACTTGTCACAGGATAAATTTTTATATTAACCAATGTCATCCTAAAAGATTTTAGTAGTTGTTCAACAAGATTTTTCTCTTGGTTCATATTTTCTCTCTGAAAAAAAATTTTTAAAATTTAATTAAATTTGACATTTTACACAAACATAGTTCATCCCCACAATTCCACAAATTAGAACTATGAACTATCAACTATTTAACTATTTTTATATTCTACAATTCTCTTAAAAACTTTGTTGCTTCTTCTGGTTCAACAGGATTGATATAAAATCCAGTCCCCCATTCAAACCCGCCAATACCTGAAAGTTTTGGAATAATTTCTATATGCCAGTGATAATAATGTAAATTATTATGTTTTAAAGGCGAAGTATGTAACAAATAATTATATGGTGGATTTTCTAATGCTGAGTTTAATTTTTTGTTTATTATTTTCATAATAGATGCTAAATTCTTAAGTTCGTTATATTGTATATCTTCATACATAGGATCATGCCGTTTTGGCAACACCCATACTTCAAACGGGAACCTGCTTGCATAAGGACATATTGCTATAAAATCTTCATTTTCTGTAACAACTCGTAAGTTAGTTTTAATTTCTTCATTTATTATATCACAATAAATACAACGTTCTTTATATTCATAATACTTTTGTGCACCATCAAGTTCTTGTTTTATTATTATTGGTATCATAGGTAATGCAATAAGTTGTGAATGAGGATGTGACAAAGTAGCACCTGCGTTTCTGCCACAATTTTTAAATATCAGTATGAACTCAAACCTTATATCACGTTTAAGATCTTCAATCCTTTCTTTATACATTCTAAAAATATCAATAACATTGTTTAGTTCAAGTTGACAAATATCTTTATCATGGTACGGTGTCTCAATAATAACTTCGTGTGCACCAATACCAGTAATTTTGTCATAAATACTTTCAGCAGATTTTATAACTTCTCCTTCAACACGTAACGCTGGATATTTGTTTGGTATAGTTCTTACCCACCAGCCCGGAGTATCTCTTTGAGTATTTTGAGGTCTATACGCAACAATTTCTGACGGTGTAAACTTTTCATTACCCCAACAAAATGGACATGTGTTCACATCATCTATTTCTCTTTCGTATTTAACAAAAGCAAAAGGACGTTTTGCACGTTCTGAAGATATTATTATCCATCTACCTGTTATAGGATCACGACGAAACTCTCTCATTTTTGTTCTCCGTCAAGTAACAATTTTGTATATTTTACTCCTTCAATTAAATTATTAAAACTTTCTTTTGGATGTATTTCTAATACATATATCTTATCTTTTTGATATTTTAACAATTCTTTATAGTCAGGTTGTGCTTCAGGCGATGGTATATAATGATCAACAAAATTTTTTACACCATGTATGTGATATCCAAACAAATAGTTTCCATAAGTATTAAAAAATTTTTTATGTCCTTCTACAAAACCAAAAATTGTTTGTATTTCAACATGACCAAAATCGTGCCAATAATGAAGATAACTACTTTTGTAATAACTAAAAATTTCTGCAAATTCTTCAAAATTAGGTATTTCGTTTGGGAAGAAACGTGTTTCAATACAAAGGTTCACTTTTTTATTTTCTGCATATGGCAGTATATTATCCAATGTTTTTTTTAACAAACTAAAAAATTTTTGTTTATTTTTTTCACGAGATAACAAAAGAGATTGTTTATATTTTTGATAAATTTCTGATGTAAGTCCGTATTCTAACGCAGTTTTATAAACTTCAGTTGCAGATGGTTGTGTTTCAATTTCACCTAAATGTAAAACTACAATGTTACTGTTTACAAGTTCAGCATAATCAATCGTTCTTAATGTATACTTTATTGCAAGATTATGTTCTTGTTCATCAGCAGAGGTTAACGAAAACACATTGAACCCATACTTTCCTTGAGGTATGTTTTCTACTGAAGGACAAAAATTATGTAATGAAAGAATTTTTATTTTGTTTTCTGCAACATCTTTTTGTATTTCTTTAAACCATTCAATAGGAATATCAGCATTGAGTTCTACTGCTGATAATCCAAGTTGACAAAGTTTATCTTTTATTTGTTGCCAAGTAATATTTTTTTTAACAATTTCTTTATAAAAATATATAGTAGAAATTCCTAAATTATTTTTGTTCTGTAGATTCATCATTTTGATTATTAAACATATTTTGTTCAATATTTTCTTCAGTAGTAGCAGCAGTGGTGGTGCTAAAAGATTCTGTTTCTACATTTTCTTGAGTTACACTTTGTTCTTCAACATTTTGTTCAATAAATTGTTCAACAGGTGGTAAATCACTTAAAGAATTTATACCAAAGTATTTCAAAAATTCTTGAGTAGTACCGTATAATAAAGGTCTACCAACAACTTCTTTCCTACCAACAATTTTTATAAGTTTACGTTCAAGTAGTGTTTCTAACACAGTTGTGCAATCAACACCACGTGTTTCTTCTATTTCAGCTTTTGTTATTGGTTGTCTGTACGCTATAATAGCTAATGTTTCAATAGCAGCTGGTGATAATCTTAGCAGTGTCCTATCTTGATATAATCTTCTTACATGTTCAGAAAACTCAGGTTTTGTTGCCATTTGATACCCTTCAGCAACTTCTCTTATTTCTATAGCAGAACGTGATAAATACTCTGTTTGTAACTCAACAATTAATTCTTTAACAATTTCTTCATTAACTTCAGGTATGTTGATAAGTTCAACAATTTTTGCCACATTTAAAGGTTTATCTGTGATAAAAATTAATGTTTCTATTATATCTTTTACAAATTTTTTATCCATTTGTTTCTTGTCTTGTAGTTATATTTGACTTAAAAAAGATTTTATATTTTTAACAGTTTCAGGATGTACTAATACAATAATGTCGCTACCTGCTTGAAGATAACCTAACGCGGTTGTTGTTTCCCAAAAAATACCTCGTTTTACTGGTTCTTCACCCCATAACGGTTCTTCATCTTTTGTAGCTTTAGCTTCTTTTGTTTTCCAAGTTTCTTCACCTATAAGATTTATGATAGGCGTAGCCATTACTGCATCACCTTGCAGTCCCGCGAGACGACATCGTTCCATTATAGAATAACAATACTCAAACCCGTATCCTAACCCACCAGTTGTATGGTGCACAACAATTTTGTCAAGAGGTACACCAGTGTCATTTATTAAAATATTAAGTTGTTTAGCTAAATTTATATCAAGCGGTGTTTGAGCAATTACTGAATGTCCACAAGCAAATGCTGATAACGATATTGTTTTATAATTTTCTTTCACTGCCATACCAACAAGTATTTTTTCACCTTTTGTAAGTTCGCAAACAACTGGAAGTATTTCTGTATCACGTTCAATATGTTCACAACCAAGAATTATAAGTGGTAAAGAAGTAGTTTTTAAAACTTCTGGTATAAAAGATTTTATATAATCTACAGAATTGTTTTTTATATCAGGATGACAAGATAATAATCTTACACATATTGCATCAGGTTGTAATTTTTCAACTTCTTTTATCCATTTTATAGGGTCAGATACAACATCTTTTAAACTTTCATAAAAAGTTGGCCATAGATCTTCTGGTAGATAATCAACAACTTCTGCTACTATAGCAGGTTTATTTTTTGCCCCACCTTCAAAATTTAATAATGGTAAAGTTTTAGATCCGCCTGTTCTTAAAACTTTACTTCTTGAACCACCTTCTTGAGTTGTTGCACCTATTACTACTTCACAAATTTCTGCAGTCCATTTTTCTATATATGGTTCGTAATTCATAACATTAGTCTTTTAGTTATTAGTGTTTAGTTATCAGTTTAAAAAATTTTATATCCTTCAACAGATAAATTAAATTGTAGTTTAATTAAGTTTATTAAATTTTTTATTAAAATACAATAAGTTACACTTCCAACACCGCCTGGGACAGGTGTTATAAACAACGCTTTTTTTGATACATTTTCAAAATCTACATCACCAACAATTTTTGTTTTTGGCTTACCTGTTTTTTCGTCAATGATCTCTTTACCATTTTTATCCAAAACTTTTATTCTATTAATCCCAACATCTATAACTATTACTCCATCTTTGACCATATCCGCAGTGATCAAATTTGGTTTTCCTACAGCTACTATTAAAACATCAGCATTTTTTGTATGTTGTTGAAGATTTTTTGTTGCAATATGACACACAGTAGGTGTTGGTGAACTTAAAAGAGATGAAAGCAGTAACATAAGCACTGGTTTCCCAACAATTTCTGAATGTCCAACGATAACAACTTCTTTACCTTTAAGATCAACTTTTGCCTCTTTTAAACATTCTATAACAGATAAAGCAGTACATGGTGCAACAACAGGTGGTGTTTCAGCATAGAAAAGTTTACCTAAATTTTCTGCTGTAATACCTTCAACATCTTTTGATGACAAAATTTTATTTTGTAATTTTCTTTGGTTAAGATGTTGTGGCAAAGGTAGGTTCAACATTATTGCATTAACATTTTTGTCATTATTAAGTTCTTCAATTTTTTGTTCAAGTTCATCTTCAGTTATGTTGCTATCTAACGACAACACTTCAATATTTACGCCAAGTTCATCACAAATTTTACATTGAGTATTAACATAAACTTTTGTAGCAGGATTTTCCCCTACTATGATAGAGACAATTTTTGGTGTTAAAAAAAACTTTGATTTTAATTCGTTTATTTGTTCTACAATTTCATTTTTTATCCGTTGGACAATCTTGTTACCATCAATAATATTTGTTGTATTCATATTTTTTCTCACAAGATTTTAATTAGTTTTAGAAAAAATACATACTATGAACTATTAACTATGAACTGCGAACTATCATCTATTTTATGCTAAACTTGTAATAACTTCATCTAACGGTGCGCCTGCTGGTACCATCGGGAACACATTTTCTTCTTCTTCAATCCAGAAATCTATAACTACAGGTTTATCTTTTATTTCAAACACTTTTTTCAATGTTGGTACAACATCTTCTTTATTTGTAACTCTGAACCCTTCTGCTTTGTATGCTTTTGCAACTTCTACAAAATCAGGGACTGGTTCACAATGAGTTTTACCTAATTCCTTTGTACAAAGATATGTCTGTGAATATCTTTTGTTATAAAACAATTCTTGCCATTGACGTACCATACCTAAATATCCATTGTTCATTATACAAACAATGATGTTGATTTTGTTAACTACAGCAGTAGCCAATTCTTGTATATTCATTTGAAACGAGCCATCACCTGCTATAACTATCACTGTATCTTCAGGTTTACCAAACTTTGCTCCGATACCTGCTGGAAATCCGTATCCCATAGTTCCTAACCCACCTGAAGATAAAAACTTTCTTGGTCCGTTTGGTTTATAATACTGAGCAGCCCACATTTGATGTTGACCAACTTCTGTTACAACAATTGCGTCACCTTTTGTAAGTTTTGTTATTTCTTCAATAATATATTGAGGTCTTAATTTTTCATCATTTTTATATGTTAAAGGATATTTCTTTTTCCATTCTTCAATTTGTTTCAACCATTCAGTATGTTTTTTAGGTTTCACTATTTTTAACAATTCTTGTAATACCGTTTTACAGTCACCAACTACTGGTATATCAGCGACAACATTTTTTGATATACTTGTTGGATCAATATCAATATGTGCAATATGTTCTGTTTTAGGAGCGAACGCTGCAAGTTTGCCAGTACATCTGTCGTCAAACCTTGCTCCTACTGCAATGATCAAATCAGCATTTTGCATACTTAAGTTTGCATAAACAGTCCCATGCATACCTAACATACCTAAAGAAAGTTCATGGTTCGGTGGAAAACTACCAATAGCCATCAATGTTGTAGTCACAGGTATATGACAAAGTTCAGCAAGTTGTTTCAATTCTTCAGCAGCGTTTGATATTATTACACCGCCACCAACATATAACACAGGCCTTTTTGCAGAATTTATTGCTTCAGCAAGTTTTTTTATTTGTAACGGATGACCTTTATATGTGGGTTTATACGATGGTAACTCAACTTTAGTTGGCCATATAAACTCAGTTTTTGCACGTTGAACATCAACTGGTATATCAATCAGTACAGGTCCTGGCCTTCCTGTAGAAGCAATATAAAACGCTTCTCTTATAGTTTTTACAAGTTCTTTTACATCTTTTACCAAATAGTTATGTTTTGTAATAGGTCTTGTGATACCAGTTGTATCAGCTTCTTGGAATGCATCATTACCTATAAGATGTGTTGCAACTTGTCCAGTGAAAGCAACTATCGGTATTGAATCCATATATGCTGTAGCAATACCCGTAGTAAGATTTGTAGCACCAGGTCCTGAAGTTGCAACACATACACCTACTTTACCAGTAGCACGTGCGTATCCGTCAGCCATATGTGCAGCACCTTGTTCATGCCGAGTTAATACAAACTTTATTTTTTTAGAATCATAAATTTTGTCAAATATAGGTAGAAGAACACCGCCTGGTATACCAAACATTATTTCAACACCTTCTTTTTCTAAAGATTCTACAAAAATTTCAGCACCAGTTTTTTCAATAGGTTCTTTCTTCTTCATCATTTTTTTACCTTCTCCTTTTGATAAAAAAAATTTTTTTCCTTAAAAAGTAGTTTATTTTAATCCCACCCCGAATATTGCAGGTGAGACCGATTAAAAAGTATTCATACTGCTAAAATATTCCCACTTTTTCTTGGCGGGACTAAGAGTCCTGCAAATTGCGGGATTGTCACTCCCGCAAAAATGCGGGATCGCAATGATAAAAAACCATGTAGGAGGGACTTTCTAGTCCCGATCCAGCTAAAGAAAGCGGGACATTCTGCGTAATCAGAGTTTAAAACCCCCTACTACAACTTTTCACAAACATTTCTGTGTTTCTCTGTATCTCTGTGTCTCCGTGGGTTAATATAAAAAATTATCGGTGTTTGAAAACCCCTCCTACAACTCTTGCTTACGCACCTTAAAATCCCTCCGTGGCTGGATAAAAGGTGCTACTACCATTAATTTTAACCTTGAAATTTCACTCTTGAACTAATAACACATAACTCTTGAACTTAATTTTTTTCACTTTAAACTTTTTAACTTTTGCTCTTTTTCGCTGTTTCTAACATGCAAACATACAGCTGTTCATTGAACAATTTTCATCTTTTAGATTTAAGCACTGCACCTTCTGACGCAGAAGTTACAAACTCGCAATATCTTGCAAGCCATCCTGTCTTAAACTTTTTTTCTTTTGTTACAAGTTCACCCTGTAGTTTTGCTAACCTTGCACCAAGTTCTGTAGCAGTAAGACGAATATTAAGTTTTCTGTTTGGAATATCAATTTCAATTATATCACCATTTTGTACCACACCTATAGGACCACCAGCTGCTGCTTCTGGTGAAACATGACCTATACAAGGACCTCTTGTCCCACCAGAGAATCTACCATCTGTTATCAATGCAACTTTATCTGACAATCCCATACCTTGAATCACGCTGGTAGGACCTAACATTTCTCTCATCCCAGGTCCACCTTTTGGTCCTTCATAACGTATAACTATAACATCACCTTTTTTAATTTTTTTAGTCAATATAGCAGCCATTGCTGACTGTTCTGAATCAAACACTACTGCGGGACCTGCAAACTTTCTCATGTTTGGTAAAACAGCGGATTGTTTCACTACAGCACCTTCAGGTGCAAGATTACCATAAAGTATTGCTAACCCACCTTCAGTAGAATATGGTTTTTTATATCTAATAACTTCTTCATCTTCAACTTTTCCTTCTTGTGCTATCTCAAGTATATTCTTTCCAGAGACTGTATATGCATTTTTCAGATATCTTTGTAAAACATTTAACACTGCAGGTATACCACCAGCTTTATGTAAATCTTCCATATACTGATCTCCAGCAGGTTCTAACCTCACTATGTTAGGAACAACTTTTGATATTTCATCAAAAAGTTTTATATCAAACTTAATCCCTGCTTCATATGCAATTGCTTTTAGATGTAAAACAGTGTTAGTTGAACCACCAAGTGCTGTATCTACTACAATAGCGTTATGAATTGAGTTATACGACAAAATTTTTAACGGTGTCAAGTTTTCATACACCATTTGTACTATACGTCTACCAGATTCATATGCAATACGTTTCTTATCAGATAAAACCGCAGGAGTTGTTCCACAATAAGGTAAAGATAGACCCATCGCTTCAGTTAAACAAGCCATAGTGTTTGCAGTATAAAGACCTTGACATGACCCTGCAGATGGACATGCAGCACATTCAAGTTGTGAAAGTTCTTCTTGTGAAATTTTACCTGCTTCATAAAGACCAACAGCTTCAAAAGTATCTCTTACTAAAGATCTTCTTTTACCTTTGTAATATCCAGCAAGCATTGGACCACCAGTAACAACTATTGTTGGTATGTTAACATTAACTCTTACCGCTCCCATTATCATACCAGGCGTGATTTTATCACAATTGGTTAACAACACAATACCATCAAAACAATGTGCTTTTATCATAGATTCAATAGAATCAGCAATAAGTTCTCTTGATGGTAAAGAATAATGCATCCCTTGATGGCCCATTGCAATACCATCACAAATTCCTGGTATACCAAACACAAATGGTACACCACCTGCTTCTGCAACACCACGTTCTATCCATCGTTCAAGTTCACGAAGGTGTATATGTCCTGGAACAATATCACTATATGCTGACGCTATCGCAATAAATGGTTTGTTCATATCTGAGGATGAAATACCAGTAGCATACAAAAGTGCTCTATGTGGTGCTCTAATTGGAGATTTTTTTACTTGGTTACTATATAACTCTATATGTGTAGAAGGTTGAACTTTTTTTATTCTTTTTTTCTTTCCTCTTTTCATTTAATTAAACACCTCCTAACTTTTTTATTTTTTGTTATCTATAACATTTTTATTCTTTCGTCGTTCTGCTATAGCACGTATTTCTTGTTCTAATTTTGGATTATCTTTAAGCCAATTCAAAAAATCGTTTTTGAAATAAACAAAAATTTCTGTTGGTTCTAACGCTTTTACTGACGCTGAAGTTAAATCTTCAAATAACAAAAACATTTCTCCAAAAAAATCGCCACTGCTTAGTATAGCAAGTTTTTCTTTTTTAAAAAAACTTTTTTTACGATATACTAAACACCTACCTGATTTGATCACAAATAGTCCTTTTCCTTCAGTCCCTTCTTTTATTATAACTTCACCACGACGATATCTCTTTTTTATAAAACCTAAGGTAACTTTATCAATATTTTCTAAATTAACAAATTCAAAAAAATCAATCTTTCTTAAAGTTCTCAATAACCACTGAATATCTTCCTATGTTAAACGTTCTTCCATGTTTTTGTTCTCCATTTGTTTTTAGAGGTCTTTTTATCAAAATTAACAAAAAAAAGAATATAACTATTATTTAACTTTCTTTAATAAATAATACTCAACAGCATCTCGTAAAGCTTCCCACGAAGCTTCTATAATGTTTTCTGACACACCTATGGTTGTCCATAATTCATTTTTTGCCATTGATTCAATACTGACACGAACTTTTGCGGCAGTTCCTTCTTGAGGATTAACTACACGTACTTTAAAATCAGTTAATTTGACTTCTTTTAGCTGTGGATAGTATTTTATCAACGCTTTTCTTAATGCGTTATCTAACGCATTTACAGGACCATCTCCTTCTGCTACAACATGTTCTGTATTACTATCAACTTCAAGTTTCAAAGTTGCTTCAGTAACAATTTCATTTTTCTCTTCCTTATATTCTATAATAACCCTGAATCCTTTAATTTTGAAAAAATCTTTATATTTGTCAAGAACTTTAGCTGTCAGAATAACAAAAGAACCTTCAGCATTTTCATAAGAATAACCAACAAATTCTTTTTGTTTCATAGCCTTTATTATTTTTGCAATTTGTTCTTCATTGAGGTCCGTGTTTAAAATATGTTTGTAAAATAACAAACTTGACTTACCAGCAAGTTCTGAAATTAAAATTTTACGCTTATTTCCAACAAGTTCTGGATTAATATGTTCATAAGAACGTACATCTTTTGCAACAGCAGATGCGTGTACACCACCTTTATGAGCAAAAGCTGAATGTCCTACATATGGTTGTCTATCATTTGGTATAAGATTTGCAATTTCATAAATTTCTAACGATATTTTAGTAAGTTTTTTAAGATTTTCTTTTGGTATTACATTATAGTTAAGTTTTAGCATTAATGCTGGTATTACAGAACAAAGGTTTGCATTTCCACAACGTTCACCTAAACCATTTATTGTACCTTGAACATGTTCACAACCACTTTCAACCGCTACTATAGTGTTTGCAACAGCACAATCAGAATCGTTGTGTGCATGAATACCAAGTTTTATTTTTATACCTTTTGTTTTAAAAAATCTAACAACTTCTTCAACTATTTGTCTAACTTCAGATGGTAATGAACCACCATTTGTATCTGCTAAAACAAGACAATCAGCACCAGATTTGTATGCTGTAAGTAAACATTTCAATGCATAATCCTTATCAGATTTGTATCCATCAAAAAAATGTTCAGCATCATAGATAACTTTAAGTTTATGTTCTTTTAAAAATTTTATTGAATCACTGATCATATTAAGATTTTCTTGTAAAGTTGTCTGTAAAGCTTTTTCAACATGCAACTTCCATGTTTTACCAAAAATACATGCTACTGAAACTCCTGAAGAAATTATTGCATCAAGATTTTGATCTTCATAAGGTTTTATATTTTTCCTTCTTGTAGAACCAAAAGCAACAATTTTTGCTTTCTTAAGTTTTAAATTTTTTGCTTGGTTAAAAAATTCAATATCTTTTGGATTGCTACCAGGCCAACCACCTTCTATATAATCAACACCAAGTTCATCTAAAAGTTTTGCTATTTTTATTTTATCAGATACAGATAAACTTATAGATGGTGTTTGAGCACCATCACGTAGTGTTGTGTCAAAAACTTCAATTTTTTTATTCATTTACTATATAACTCCTTTTGTTGATAATAAACTTTTATTTTTACTTATTTCTACAGCAATTTTCAATACTCGACCTAAACCTTTAAAAATTGATTCAGAAATATGATGGTTGTTTTCTCCTTGAAGAAGTTTTATATGCAATGTAATCTTTGCTTCATTAACAAAAGATTTTAAAAATTCTTTTATCAATCTGTAATCAAAAGAAGATTTTTTGTATTCAGGCAAAAAATTTACTTTAAAGTCTAAATAAGCCCTGCCTGAAATATCTACAACAATGTAAGATAAAGATTCATCCATAGGAGATAAAATTTGTCCATACCGATTTATACCTTTTTTATCCTTAAGTGTTTTTAAAAATGCTTGTCCTAAAACAATACCTATATCTTCAACAAGATGGTGGTCGTCAATATAAATATCACCAGTTGCTTTAATATACAAATCAAAACCGCTATGTAAAGCAAATTGTTCTAACATATGGTCTAAAAAAGGTATAGAAGTATAAATTTTGTAGCTTCCTTCACCATCCAAGTTTAGTTCTACTTCAACCTTAGTTTCTTTTGTAACTCTTTGTAGTTTAATTTTTCTTTTCATATTTTTAAATATAAAATTTTTCTCCTAAAAAATTTAGTTTTATATTATTTTAGTTTTTACTTTTTGCCACAAATTGAAATTTTAAATAGTTCAAACTTTGAATATACTTTCTATTGTTAATCCTCAACTCTTTTTTTATGCCAAAACATACCTTCAATTTCTGCTAGTTTAGAAGTATATTTTGCCAACATTTTAGTAGAATGTGTAGTAAACTTTATCAAACTAATTTTTTTCAAAAATGTCAATACTGATAGACCAGAAGAAAATCTTGATGTAGTATTTGTAGGTAAAACATGTGATGAACCTGCAATATAGTCACCGAATACAGCTGAAGGATTCTTACCATAAAATATAGCTCCTGCATTTTTTATTTTTGATAAAATAACATTTTGTTTTTTTGTAAACAAAGTTAAATGTTCAGGAGCTATACGGTTTATTATATCAGCAGCAGCACCAATATCTTCAACATATTCAAATTGTATTTGTGGTGCTAATTCTTTTGCATTTAGTAAAACATAATTTTTAACTTTTTCAATTAAAGATTTATCTGAACATATTAAATAACTTTTTGCATTTTTGTCATGTTCAGCTTGAGCAAGAAGTTCAAATACAACAGGTTTTAATTTAGATGATTTGTCAGCAACAACTACTACTTCTGAAGGTCCAGCAATAAGGTCTATACCTACTGTTCCTACAAGTTGTCTTTTAGCCTCACTAACCCATACATTCCCAGGACCTACTATTAGGTCAACCTTAGGTATTGTTTTTGTTCCGAACGCTAACGCTGAGATAGCTTGTACTCCACCAATTTTGTAAATTTCTTTAATGTTTAACAAATAAGCAGTATACAAAAGATAGTCAGATATATTTTTTGGAGGTGTTACAACAACAATCTTTTTAACACCAGCAACTTGTGCTGGTATTACTGTCATAATTAATGTTGAAATATAGTTATATCCGTATCTTCCACCAGGGATATAGATACCAGCAGTATCTATAGGGACAAATTTTTGTCCTGTTAGAATTTTGTTATATTTTGTTATCCAAGATTTTTTTATGTTTTTATATTCAGCAATATGAAATTTCTTAACATTTTCAATTGCTAAATTTATAGAATGTTTAAAAAGTTCATCATTGATTTTTGGTAATTTTTTTATTTTAACTTTTATATCATTTAACGAAAAATCTGGGATATTGTCAAACATACGTGTATATTTTAAAACAGCAGTATCACCTAAATTTTTTACATCGTTAATAATTTTTTTTACTTTTATTGAAATATCAATGTTATTCATCAACACGTCTTATTTTCCCTCCTAAAGAAGAAATTTTTTCTTCTAACTTTTCATATCCGCGGTCAAGATGGTAAATATGCGAAATTTTAGATATACCTTCAGCTGCAAGTGCTGCTAGGGCCAATCCAGCACCTGCTCTTAAATCAGAAACCATAACTTCTGCAGCTTTAAGTTTGTCAACACCATATACTATAGCTTTACGTCCTTCAATAACAATATTTGCTCCCATACGAAGTAATTCTCCAATATGTAAAAACCTGTTTTCAAAAACAGTTTCTTTTATTATAGAAACACCTTTTGTTGTACACATTAACGCCATATATTGTGCTTGCAAATCTGTAGGGAAATACGGATATGGCCTTGTAGTAACATTTTGTGGTTTCAAACTTTTTTTTGATGAAACACATATTTTTTTATCTTCAATGTCAATTAACAACCCACACTTTCTTAATTTATTTATAACAAAAGATAAATGTTGTGGTTCAATATTGTTAAGTTCTATTTCACCTTTTGTAATACCAGCTGCAATTATGAATGTTCCAGTCTCAATTCTGTCAGGTATTATTGTATGGTATATATCAGAACTTGAAAATTTCTTACAACCAATAATTTTTATAATCCTGCTTCCAGCACCTTCAATTTGAACACCTAATTTTTTTAAAAAATTTGCTAAATCTACAACTTCTGGTTCACAAGCTGCATTAATTATAGTAACTTCTTCAGAAATTTTTGATAAAAACATTAAAATGTTTTCTGTAGCACCAACTGATGGATAACGAAGTTTTATAATTGTCTTGTTTGGTATATTTTTTTTCTTTATAAAAACTTCATAACCAGATTCTATATAATGTTCAACACCTAATTGTTCAAACGCTTTTATATGAATATCTACAGGGCGGACACCTATTGCACACCCGCCAGGTAATGCTGTTTTAACTTTGTTATAATTTGCTAACAGCGCGCCTGAAACAAGAAAACTTGCCCTCATTTTTTTAATAAGTTCATATGGAGCAACAACAAATCCTTTATCTTTATATGGCGATTTTTCTTGAGTAATTACCAAAGTAGAATTATCTTCCCATACAACTTTTTTACCTAAAAATCTAATTATAGAAATAGTTGTATCAACATCTTTTAATTTAGGAACATTGTTAAGTACAACTTTGTTCTCAGTTAACAATGTAGCAACAAGAATTGGTAACGAAGCGTTTTTAGAACCTGAAATGGTTATTTTTCCGTGAAGTTTCTGTCCACCTTCTATTATATATTTTTCCATAGAAAGATATTTTTTTAATTATTCTTTAAAACAATTACTCGGGGTAAGTTTTGGTAATCATAAACAATTTTATAAATACAAAAATTGTTTTCTTTAAACAAATCACAAATTTTGTTGAACAAGTTTGAATTAATTTCAAGAACTAAAAATCCATTTTTAGCTAAAACTTTTTTACTATACGAAGCAAAATATGTATAAAATTCTAACCCTGTAGGTGTAACTAATGCTTGTTTGGGTTCATAATAAATTTCTGGTTGTAGATACTCATATTCTTTTTCTGTAACATATGGCGGGTTTGAAACAATAATGTCTAAAACTATAGAATTATCTATAAAATACTGAAGTTTGTCTGTTAACACAAAATTTATTTTGTCTTCAACATTATGTAATACAGCATTTTTTTTAGCAACATTTAAAGCTTTAACAGAAATATCTGTTGCATATATTTTTATGTTTGATTTTATGTTTTTAACAATACTAATTGCTATATTTCCACATCCAGTACCTACATCTGCTATTGATACAAAATTATAAGTAGAAAACAGGTTTATTACTTCTTCAACTAAAAACTCAGTTTCTTGTCTTGGGATCAAAACATTTTCGTCTACATAAAAATTTAAACAAAAAAATTCTTTTTCGTGAAATATATATTCAATAGGTATATGTTTTAATCTTAGATCTAAATTTTTGTATATAAGTTGTAACATATTTTGAGAGACAATTTTTTCTGGATAAGTATAAATTTGTGTTTTATCTAAATCCAAAGTTTTTGAAATAAGCAGTTCTGTTTCAACACGTGGTGAAACAAAATTTTTAAGTTTGTTATACAACTCAGTATAAACTTTGTTTATTGTATTCATTTTTTGACTAACAACTGTGCTATTTTTTCTTTTAGTTCTGTTTGTATCAAAGCGTTAATAATTTCATCTAAATCACCATCTAAAACTTCTTGAAGATTATACAATGTTAAATTAATTCTGTGGTCAGTTACACGATTTTGTGGGAAGTTATAAGTTCGTATTTTTTCAGACCTGTCACCAGATTTTACTTGAGATTTTCTCAATTTTGTAATTTCTTGTTGTTGCTGTTGTAATTTTAAATCATACAATTTTGCTCTTAAAATTTTTAATGCACGTTCACGATTTTTTATCTGAGAACGTTCATCTTGGCATTGAACAATAATACCAGTAGGTTTATGTTTAATCCTTACTGCAGAATCAGTTTTTTGTAAATGTTGTCCACCATGACCTGATGCACGAAATGTTTCTATTTCAATTTCTTCAGGTGTTATCTCAACATCTATTTCTTCAGCTTCAGGTAGAACTGCAACAGTTGCAGCAGAAGTATGTATCCTACCTGAAGATTCTGTAATAGGCACACGTTGAACTCTATGTACTCCACTTTCATATTGTAAGTATTTATATACTTCTTTACCAGAAACATAACATACAACTTCTTTTATTCCTTTGAGACCTGTTTGGTTGATATCCATAATTTCTAACTTCCAACCTTTTTTTGCACAGTATTTGCTATACATTCTAAACAAATCTCCAGCAAACAACGCTGCTTCTTCACCACCAGTACCTGCACGTATCTCAAGAATAACATTTTTATTTTCTTGAGGTTCCTGTGGTAAAAGCAAAGTTAACAATTTTTGTTCTAAAACAAAATTTTTTTTAGTTAAACTATTAATTTCTGCTTCAACTAAACTTTTGTATTCTTGTTCTTCAGACAAAATTAATTCTTTCCTGAGTTCTTCAATTTTGTTCTGTGTATCTTTTATCTGTTGGTATACATAAATAATGTTGTTAACACGATTATATTCTGAAACTATATTTTGATATTCTTGCTGATTGTTTATAACAGATGGATCAACAAGTTTTTGTTCTAAACTTTTTTTCTGTTCAATTAAGCTTTCACAACTTTTTATTATATCTGTGTCCAACATAGGCTATTTTTTCTTTTTCTTTGCAGTTTTTGTAGACAAAATTTTTTCAGTAGTTTTTTTAATTTTTTCTTTAGTTTTTTCTTTAGTTTTTTCTTTTTTCTTTCTCTGTGACAAATCAAATTTTTCACCATATTTTTTCATAAATTTCTCAACTCTACCTGCAGTATCAACAAATTTTTGTTTCCCAGTAAAAAATGGATGACAATTACCACATATTTCAAGTTTTATCTCAGGTTTAGTAGACCTTGTTTTAAAAGTATATCCACAGGCACAGGTTACTGTACAATCTACATATTTTGGATGTATACCTTCTTTCATAAAATTTTCTTACCCCCTATTTATTAAATAATTATTTTTGTTGTTCTTCAAAAATTTTTTCAATTTCTTTTTTCTTTTGTTCAAAATACTCATCTATTTGTGTTGTTATACCTTCAAGCGATTCAATTTTTTTAACACGTTCTTCTAACTTGTTAATTTCGTTAAACACAAATTCAAACCCTTCTGCAATAGGATCTGGTAGTTTGTTGTGTTCTAAAAGTTCTGTTTGTTGTGTAGTAAGTTCTGATACAATTCTTGCTGGGATACCAACAACAGTAGTGTTTGAAGGTACATCTTTAACTACAACAGAGCCAGCTCCTACTCTTGCATTATCGCCTATTTTTATATTACCTAAAACGATTGCTCCTGCACCTATCACAACATTATTACCTATTGTAGGATGTCTTTTACTTTTTGATAAAGATACACCTCCTAATACTACACCTTGATATAACAACACATCGTTACCTATTTCTGTTGTTTCACCAATGACAACTCCCATACCATGATCTATAAAAAACCTTCTGCCAATTTTTGCACCAGGATGTATCTCAATACCAGTAAAAAACCTGTTTATATGAGAAATTAACCTTGCTATAAAAAATAACTTTTTTTTATAAAACCAGTGTGCTATTCTGTGCAACCATATTGCATGAAGTCCTGGATAACAAAAAATTATTTCTATTACTGACTTTGCAGCAGGATCTTTTTTAAACACTGTTTCAATATCTTCTTTTATATATTTTATAATATTCATAAATTTTTGTATTGTTAAAACAATACTTTTTTAGGATTAATAGGAACACCATCTTTTCTTACTTCAAAATGTAGATGAGGACCTGTGGTCCAGCCTGTAGTACCAACATTGCCAATAACTTGTCCTTTGTTCACCCACTGACCTACTTTAACTTTTATTTTTGATAAATGTCCGTAATATGTAGTATAATTTTTGTAATGTTTTAAAATAACAAGTTTTCCATATCCTTCAGCCCAACCTGCATAAATTACTTTACCATCACATGCTGATCTTACTGTTGCGCCGTATCGTTGTTTTAAATCAATACCTTCATGATATTTTAATATACCAAATAAAGGATGTTTCCTTAAACCAAATTCTGAAGTAATCCTTGTATTAGAAAGTGGCATCATAAAATCTTTAAATTTTATATATGTGTCTGGTAAAAATACATATTCACCTTTTTTAAACATATAAGTTGGTGGTATGTTGTTAATATCACAAACTTGTTTTATATCTTTTGCAAACTTTTTTGTAATTGTTTCTACATTAGTATTATCTTGTCGTATTTTATACAACATACCTTTTTTGTTATGCAATAAAAGTTCTTTACCAGAATATAACAAACCAATAGCTTCTATATAGTTAGAACTACGTATAGATTCTATATTTGTTCCTATCATTGTTGCTAAAGTATACAAATTACATTTGTTTGAATCATACCTATAATGAGTAACCACTAATGGTTCTATATTTTTTATAATTTTATATCTTAAATTGTCAATATATTCTTCAATATCTTTGTCTTCAAATTTAAACAAATACAAATTTTTATTGTATATAAAATTTAAACTATCATAATTGTTGTTATAACTACTGTTTAAAAATTTTGTAGTAAACAAAAGTATAGTTATTGAAAAAACTAAAATTAAATATAAAACAGCGAATAAATGTTTTATATTTTTTGTCTCATAGATTTTATATTTTGTATTTAACTTATCTATTACCTTTTGTATTAACCATTTTGGTGTTGATGCACCGGATAGTATCCCTATTGTTTCGTCATTATTAATTTTAAAATTTTCTATCTCTTCTTCACTACTTACAGCAAATACATTGTTGTTATACTTTTTAGCAATAGATACTAATTTTTTTGTATTAGCAGAATTTGTACCACCAATAATTATAACATTATCAACTTTTCTTGCTAAATCTTCAACTTCTTTTTCTCTCACAATAGTTTCTCTACAAATTGTATTAAACACTTTTATATTTTTAAACTTTGTTTTTAACAAATCACAAATTTTTTTGTAATCTTCTACAGGTTTTGTTGTTTGTGAAATTAAAATAACAGGTTCTTCAGTACTAATATCTATTTTTTGTACATCTTCAGATGAAGAAATTACAAACTTTTTGGATTTATCTGATATATAAGAAACTAACGCTTTTATCTCAGGATGGTCAATATCACCATAAACTATAACATTAAATCCGTTATTTGAGTATTTTTCTACAATAATCTGGTTATTTTTAACAATAGGGCAAGTACCATCTATAATTTTTATTTTTTCTTTAGACAAAAGTTGTTGATATATTTCTTTTTCAACACCATGAGCACGAATTATCAAACTTATATTTTCTAAACTATCTATTTCATTGATATCTTTTATTACTTTGACACCTAAAGATTCTAACCTCAACATTTCTTGATTGTTGTGAAGAAGTTCACCATATGCAAAAACTTTGTTTTTATTTTTTAGTTCTTTTTCAACTAAATTTATACATAGGTCTACACCTTTGCAAAAACCGATATGTTTTCCTAAAACTATTTTTTTCATATTTATTAAATACTGTTATAAATTTCCCAAAAGTTTGGAAATGATATGTCAACACAATCAGCTTCTTTTATAACAACATTCCCTTCAGATATAGTCCCTGCTACAGCTAAACTTAAAGCAATTCTGTGGTCTTTGTAAGATTCTAATTCAATAATATCTTTACCTGAAGAAAGTTTTGTGTTGCCCATAATAATCATCCCATCATCGAGTTCTACTATTTTTGCACCTAATTTTTGTAATTCAGATGTAATTGTTTTAATTCTGTCAGATTCTTTTACTCTTAACTCTTGTGCACCATGTATTTCTGTTACACCATCAGCTTGTGTTGCAATAACAGCTAACAATGGTAGTTCATCTATCATTGAAGGTACTTTATCTGAAGTTATCTTTATACCTTTTAAATTACTACTTTTAACAACAATATCTGCAACAGGTTCATTATACTTTGTTTGCAAATTTGTTAGGTTTATATTAGCACCCATTTTTATTAATGTATTAATGAACCCCATACGTGTAGGGTTCACACAAACATTTCTTATTACTATCTCAGAATCTTTTGTTAAAACACCAATTGCTATAAAATAACTAGCAGAAGAAGGATCTCCAGGTACCTCAATCTCAAAATTTTTTATATTTTTTATTTTACCATAAATTTTACATATTCTTTCTTTTCTTTCTATATTAACATTTAAGTATTGCAACATACGTTCTGTATGATCCCTAGAAAGAACAGGTTCTATATACACAGTTTCACCTTCAGCATACATCCCTGCAAATAGTATACAAGATTTTACTTGTGCAGAAGCAATTTTGTTTTCCCAAGTTAATGGTTTCAAATGTTTACTCCCATGTACAACAATTGGTAAATAATTATCTTCAGTAGCGATGATTTTTGCTCCCATAAGTGATAACGGTTCTATAATACGCCTCATAGGACGTTTTGACAAACTTTCATCACCTACAATTTTTACTTCTATATCATTTCCTGCTAAAATACCTGATAATAATCTAACAGTAGTACCTGAATTTCCAGCATCAATAATAGTATTTGGTTGTTTTAACCCTTCCATACCAACACCATAAATTTTTAACATATTTTTTTCTTCAACAATTTTTACTCCGAGCGACCTAAACGCATTTATAGTGGAATAACAATCTTTGCTATTCAAAAAATTGTGTATAACAGACAATCCTGACGATATTGACGCTAACATCACAGCTCTATGTGTTATAGATTTATCAGGTGGTACTTCTATTTCAGCGTTAATTTTGTCTTTTTTGTATACTTTAATTTTTTTCATAGTGAAAATAAATTTTGTAACTATTTTTTTAAAAAAATTAACTTTTTATTTTAAATCTGATTTACTTTCAACTTTAAGTTTATACGCTGAAGTAAGAAATTTTTTAAGTTTTTTAAAATCATTCAAATACTTTAAAACTTTAGTGGCTATTTTAATAAAACTTTCTAATTCTTTTTTTACAAAATTTCTGTTCATATAACATATCTGTGTCCACATATCAGGATTTGATGCAGCAATACGTGTCATATCTCTGTACGCACCAGCAGTAAATTTTAAATATTCTTTTTTTGAATTAATTTGTTTTGCTAAAATATATGATATTAAATGTAACATATGACTTGTTAACGCTAGGATTTTATCATGTTTTTGTGGTTCAAGTTCAACAATGTTAGTTTCCATTGTTTGCCATAAAAACTTTATTTTTTTTAACGCTTCTTTAGAACATATGGTTTTGTCATAACATATTACACATACAGAATTTTTAAACAAGTTTTCTTTTGCATATTCAAATCCTGATTTTTCAAGACCTGCTAATGGATGACATCCTATAAAATGTACTTGTTTGTTTTTTCTTATTGCAATAATTTTTTGTTTAACAGATTTTATTATCTCAGTTTTTACTGATGCAACATCTATTATTATACTATTATCTTTTACATATGGTAACACAGAAATTATAAATTTAGGTGTTAAATCTACAGGGACACTTATGATAATAATATCTGCGTCTTTAACACCTTCTTTTAGATTTGTAGTAAATTTATCAATACAATGTTTTTGTTTTGCAAGTTTTAACCTTTCAACATTTCTTCCCACACCTGTAACTGTAGCAGAAGACAAATATTTTTTTAATGCAAGACCAATTGAACCACCAATAAGTCCTACACCAACTATTGATATATTTTTTATTTTTTCCATTTGTTTTTTTATATACTTCTACCAATAACTTCGACAAGTTTCTTAAGTTCATCCATAAGTTGAGCAAACTGGTTCGGGTAAATACTTTGTGGTCCGTCAGAAAGTGCTTCTTCAGGTTTATGATGTACTTCTATAATTAACCCGTCAGCACCTGCTACAACAGATGCTTTTGCCATTGTAGGAACAAAATTTCTTATACCAACGCCATGGCTCGGATCAACAATTACTGGTAGATGAGACAAACTTTTAACCACAGGTATTGCGTTAAGGTCTAAAGTGAACCTTGTAGAATCTTCAAAAGTACGTATTCCTCGTTCACAAAGTATTACATTATAATTCCCTTCAGACATAATATATTCAGCAGACATTAACCATTCTTTAACCGTAGTTGCCATACCACGTTTTAACAACACAGGTTTTTTCGCTCTACCTACTTCTTTAAGCAAATCAAAGTTTTGTACATTTCTTGCTCCTATCTGAATTATATCAGCATATTCTGCTAAAATACTAACTTGTTCAATATTCATTGCTTCTGATACAATACCAATCCCAAGTTCTTCTTTAACTTCTTTAAGTATTTTTAAACCATCTTTACCTAATCCTTGAAATGTATAAGGTGAGGTACGTGGTTTAAAAATCCCGCCTCTTAATAAATCAGCACCGTATTTTTTTACTTCTTTTGCAATAGATAAAAATTGTTCTTTAGATTCTACAGCACAAGGTCCTGCTATAACGACAACTTTTTTACTACCAATTTCAACTTGTGGATTAATTTTTATCACAGTATTTTCTTCTTTGAACTCCCTACTTGCTAACTTGAACGGTTTCTCAATTTCAGAAATATGTTCAACACCTTCCATTGATTCAAAAATTTCTTCATATTTTTCTGCTTGTTCACCGATAAGGCCAACAATTGTTTTTTTAACACCGCGGGATATATGTGGTGTGAACCCCAACTCTTTAATTTTTTCTATTATATGATTAAACTGTTCTTCAGAAATATTGTTTTTTATAACTAATATCATATCATTCTCCTTTCATTAAATATGCGGATAACATTATACAAGTTACAAGATTGCTTCGTCGTTACACTCCTCGCAATGACACATATGGAAAACCCTTCGCAATTGCTTCCTTTCTGTCATTGCGAGGGTTGTCCCGCAAGTTGTCCCGCAAACGGCGGGATGGCAATCCTTTTCACATCTGTCATTGAGATTCTCTCTGTTAACGGTATAGGGACTAGAAAGTCCCTCCTACCCTCAAAAAATAGAGCACAAGAGCTCAAGTGCATAAGAGCATAAGTTGCACAAGAGCACAAGGGCATAAGAGCGTAAGTGCATAAGAGCATAAGAGCGTAAGGACTAAAGCACGTTCGTAGACCGTGCCTACATGTTTCTGTCATCGCGAGCCCGTTAGGGCGTGGCAATCTATTTTCATTAGTCATTGCGAAGGTTGACAAAGTCAACCTGTGGCAATCTGTAAACAACGGGATTGCTTCGTCGTCCCGCAAATTGCGGGATTGCACTACATATTTAACACCAGCCACAAGCCACCATCCACCAACCACCACCTATTGGTTGCTGGTTGCTTGTTGCTGGTAAACAAATTTGTTGCAAAACACAAGTCACAAGCCACAAGTCACCATCCACCAACCACCATCCACCATCCACTACTTTACTGCATTTTCACTAAAACTTTTCTGTTTGCTAAAAGATAATCAATTTATGTATAATAATTTTATTTCCCAAAAATCATTTTTATTGCTATAATCAACAAATATATACCGAACAATTTTTTAAGTAAATTATCAGGAATTTTATGTGCAAGTATAGCACCTAAATATCCACCAATGAAAAATCCTATTGCTACAATAAAACCAAAATTTAAGTTAAGATTACCTTCTTTGTAATACTTAATAGCAGCAAGTAACCCTACAGGTAATGCAACAAGTAACAAACTTATACCTTGTGCTTGATGTTGAGTAAATTTTTGAATATAAACCAGATACGGTACAATGATTGTCCCTCCGCCAATACCTAACAACCCGCCTAAAATACCTGCAACTATACCCAAAATTAAGTAAGAGATCATATTATATTTTAATTATTTGTTTAAAATTTTTTATAAAAGCAAGATTTTCTTTCCTTATTCCGATTGTTACTCGGATATAAGTTGGAAAATCATATTCGTCCATTGCACGTACTATCACACCTTTTTCAAGCAGTTTCAAAAACACATCATATCCTTTTTTGGGATAAACATTTATCAAAACAAAATTTGTTGCTGATTTTATATATTCAACATTAAGTTTATCAAGTTGTCTGTATAAAAATTCTTTTTCACGAAGGACAAGTTCTACAGATTTGTTTATATGTTTTTCATCATCAAGTACTGATGTTGCAACATATTGTGCTACTACTGAAACATTAAACGGTGGACGAACCCTGTCTAAATCAGAAATAATTTCTTTCCTTGAGATACCAAATCCTACTCTGAGTCCTGCAAGACCATACACTTTTGAAAATGTCCTAAGTATAACAATGTTAGGATATAATTTCCGTAAAGATAAACTCTCAGGATAACCATCACAAACTTTTGCATATTCATAATATGCTTCATCAAGAACTATTATTGGATAAAACTTTTTTTCTAAAAAGTATTTTATCATCCATAAAAGTTCGTCTTTAGTATTATATGTTCCAGTTGGATTGTTTGGATTTGCAATAAAAACAATTTTTGTTTTTTTGTTAACTTTTTTTGCCATAGAGAACAAATCATGAGTAAAATTTTTCATTGGTACTGATATTATTTTACATCCCATAAGTTCGCCTGCCATTTTGTATCTTATAAACGCATGTTCAGAAACAACAATGTTGTCTTCTTTTGACAAATATGTTTTCCCAAGAAGTTCTATAAGTTCGTCAGTACCAGCACCTATTATAACTTCTTCAGATGATATATTAAACTTTTTTGCAATTTTTTCTCTTAACATCAAACTTGACCCTTCAGGATATCTATGAAATATATTATACAAATTTTGTAGGACATCTTTTGCTATTTTTGAACAACCGAGAGAATTTTCGTTTGATGCAAGTTTGTATACAGTTTTTAATCCAAACTTGTTTTTTATTTCTTCAAGAGGTCTACCTGGGATATATGGCTGAAAATTTTTTATTTCTTTCCTTGGTTTTGGTATCGGTATCATAGTTTTTTTAAATATCTCCTATTTACTACCTACTTTCTACTATTCTTTTACGCAGCCCCGCTTTGGGCGGGACTGCGGCTACCATAACTATGTTGGTCGCTGGTAAATAATTTACTACAAAATACAAGCCACTATCTACAATCTACGAGTTTGCAAAAATTTATGCAAGGATAAATCCTTGCCCTACAACTATCAACTACGAACTCCGAACCCTGAACTCATTAACCAAAACATCCTACTTTGCTTGTGGATACGAACCTAAAAACTTATAATTAGTACAAAGTTGTTCTAATTCTTCAATAGCTTTTTTAACATTTTTGTTGTTTATATGACCAACAAAGTCAACAAAGAAAACATATTCCCATGGACGTTGTTTTGACGGACGTGATTCTATCTTTGTCAAGTTTATACCATATTTTTTAAACGATGACAACGCATCGTGTAATATCCCCACCCTGTCTTTTAAAGAAAACAAAATTGATGTTTTATCTTTCCCTGAAGGTTTTGCAATACTATGTTTACCTATAACTATAAACTTTGTAAAATTATCTTCTAAATCTTGGATATTTTTTACTAAAATGTTTAATTTATAAATTTTAGCACTTACTTCTGAAGATATTGCAGCAGAATATCTTTTTTTTACAACAATTTTTGCTGCTTCTGCAGTAGAAGATACTTCGTATAACTTCACATTATGTAATTTTGTAGAAACAAAATTTTTACATTGAGCAAATGCTTGCGGGTTAGAATACACATATTTTATTTTTTTTATAGAATTTTCTTTTGAAAGCAAACAATGCGAAATTTTCATATCAAGTTCTCCACAAATGTATAAATCACATTCTAAAAACATATCAAGTGTATAAGACACGATTCCTTCAGTAGTATTTTCTACAGGTACAACACCAAACTCTGTTTCGTTTTTTTCAACACTATAGAACACATCACCTATTGTTTCTTTAGGTATATAGATGTTTCTGTTACCAAAAATTTTTATAGCAGCAAGTTGTGTAAATGTCCCTTCAGGACCTAAATATGATATAGTAAACTTTTTTTGTTGATACCGACATATCTGTATAATTGTAGAAAAAATTTCTTTCACATCATCTTCTTCTAACGGTCCTTTGTTATATTTCAACATTTTTTGTATAATTTCTTTTTCTCGTTCTGGAGAATAAACATTAACACCTTTAGAAGTTTTTATTAACCCTATTTGTTTTGCAATTTCAGCACGATGATTCAACAACTTCAATAGTTTTAAATCAATCTGATTAATTTTTTTTCTTAAATACTCTATTTGTTTCATACTTTTTTATCCTTTTTAGCATTATATTCAAGATATGATTTAATAAAAACATCTATTTCACCATCCATTACTGAGTTTACATCACCTACTTCAACACCAGTTATATGGTCTTTGACAAGTTGGTACGGCATAAATACATATGAACGTTTTTGTCTACCCCAACCAATATCACCTTTTTGTGAACGTTCTTTTTGTTTTTCTTGTAGTTCTTGTTCTTGCTTAATTTTATACAACTTTGACTTCAAAATTTTTATTGCAGTAAGTTTGTTCTTAAGTTGGGAACGTTCTGATTGACATTGTACTATGATACCAGTAGGTATATGAGTAATTCTTACTGCTGATTCTGTCTTTTGTAAATGTTGTCCACCATGACCTGACGCACGGAATGTGTCAATTTTTAAATCTTTTTCATCAATTACAATTTCTTCCTCACTAACCTCTGCTGCAACATCACAACTTGCAAACGATGTATGCCGTCTTTTGTTTGCATCAAATGGTGATATACGAACCAACCTGTGGACACCTTCCTCACCTTTAAGTAAACCATATGCATAATCACCTTTTATTATGAACACAACATTGCGGAACCCTGCTTCTTCACCTTTTGAAATATCAACAATCTCTATTTTGAACCCTTTTTTATCAGCCCAACGTGTATACATCCTAAACAACATTTCTACCCAATCACAAGATTCTGTCCCACCAGCACCTGCATGAAGTGTTACAATAGCATTAGATTTATCATGTGGCTCGTTAAGAAAAATAGTTAACTTAAGTTGGTTAACAATTTGTTCTAATTCAGTGAGATAATTTTTAAACTCTGTCTCTAACGAACTTTCATCAGATTCTTTTGACAATTCTAAAATTGTTTCAAGTTCTTGTTTCAAAAACTCAATTTTGGTATACACTTCTATATCTTTTTGTACATCTTGAAGTTGTTTAGTTAATTCAAGATATTGTTGAGAAGCAGTGTTTTGCCAAACATTGTTATCAGCAAGTTTTTGTTGTATCTCAACTACAAGATTTTTTTTAGCAGATATGTCAAAGAAACTCTCCTATTTTTTTAATTTCTGAAACAAGATAGTTGTATTTATCAAGCAATTCTTGATGTATAACCATAAATTTTTTTCTCCGAAAAAAACATTTTTTTCTGTAAACAAAATTCAAATATACAAAATTTTTGTTCTAAAAATCAATAGATAACAAATTGTGTAAGTATGTTATAGACAGGATAAAATTATGTTTTTGAATAGTTTATTACATATTTTAAGAAAAGTTTAAAGTTATGTGTAAAGTTAGTATGTAGTTACCTAATTATTGCAAAACGTCCTTTAGATTTTTGTTTATTATCATCAGGATTTGTTATAAAATAAATATACACACCACTGGCTACTTTTTGACCATTAAAATTTCTTGTATTCCACAGATATTTGCCATCATTGGTTGTTACATCCAATTCTGTTACAAGTTCACCAGCAATGTTGTATATTTTAATTTTTGCATTTGCAGTTAATCCACTGAAGACAATTCCTTCACCAAATGATGGATTATCATAAATTGTCCCTGAGCCGGGTTTATACGGGTTGGGATATACTTTAACATTATCTAAGTTTACAGAAGGACCTACTGAAATACCTGTTTGACCACCTACATTACCAACAACTTCGTAATCACCACCAGTAATTTTTTCACTGCCAAGGTTTATACTTCCTACTGATTGTGTAACTGATACTTCACCATCTGAAGAAACAATTTTACTACCAAAAGTTACTATCTCAGTTAATAAAGAAGTAAAATCACCACCAGTCATTAAAAAACCTATTGCAATACTGCTCATCATACCAAAAACTATTACTGGGAAACTTAATAATAAAAAATTTTTTTAGTCATAGGTATCTCCTGTTTTTGTTGTTAGTTGTTGGTGTCTCGTTGCTGGTTGTTAGTCACCAACTACCAGTCACAAGCCACCAACCACCAGCCACCAATTATTTGTTGTTGGTTACTCGTTGCTTGTTGCTTGAATCTAATTTTTTAATAAGAGTTCTTATTTTCTTGCCCAATAAATCCATCTGTTCTATCACTTCCTTAGAAATTCTAATTTGATATATTTCTTTTACTATCTCTAATTGTGTTTCTAATTCTGCTAACGAACCCAGCGACTGATAAAGAAACTGACGAAATTCATTTCGGTGTTGACGTTGTTGTCCTTCTGCTATGTTTGACGGAACTGAAATCGCTGCTCGTCTAAGTTGTGATATCAAACCATAAATTTCTTCTTTTGGCAACTGTGTTGTTATTTTGTAAACCTTCTTTACTATTTCCATGCTTTCCTGCCATATCTACAAATCCTTATAACTCTTTATCATAACCTTTCCTTACCATCCACCAACTATTGGTGGCTTGTTGCTTGTTGCTCGTTGCTTGTTGATGGTAAATAATTTGTTACAAAACACAAGTCACCATCCACGAGCCACCAGTCACCATCCACCAATCACCAGCCACCATCCACCGCCCTATTGCATTTTTAACAAAACTTTTCCATTTGCTAAAAGATAACCAATTTGTTTACCATCTTTTGTTTCAACTTTTCTTCCGGTTATCATAACCTGTTCTTTGTTGAAATCTAACTGCCCGACAAGACCGACTAAAACATAGTCCTTTTTCATCTCTTCATCCGATTTGTTTATATTACTGTTTCCAACAAAGCCGGGATTTGACGAACATATTCCTAAAATAACATCGCCTGATTGATATTTCCTTGCTTTACCTGTATCAAGATTTAACCCAACTATATCACCCGGATTTATCTCTTCTTCTTTCTCAAATCATTCTGCATAGTCAGCGCCACCAGCATCAAATGAAACCAATGATTTTGCCCTACCATCAGATTGGAATCTAAAAAGACTTGTTGCGCCTGTAGAAATCTGCAAAAGATCTTCATTCTGTCCTGGTTCACCATTTATCATAACTCCAATCTGGTTTACTGCAAACGTAGGTGATGTTCTACCAAATCCTACCGCAAATGAGCTGCTTACATCGTTTACAAGAGGATTATTCACGTCCTGGCCTCTACCAATAATAATTGCGTTTGAGACATTGCCTGGTACTTCTACATTTTCACCAATTGCAACTGAATTATATCCAGCAGCTTTTGGATTATAACCCATTGCTACCGAGTACACTCCTATATAATTATCATCCCATTGATCCCAATCAACATACCCAGCCCTAAATGCTGATCTTACTGGCACCCACATAAGTCGTGTCCCTGGGCCAGATGCAGGAGTTGACCCTGAACCTCCAGATATTAGCAAACTTCCAGATGCAGCCATTGATGATATATTTATTATCGGGAAATTTGCCATATTCAAGTTCTGTGTTGCTGTGTGGTTTCCTAAATTGTCTGTGCCAATTGTTGGCTAGGATACCTGAACAGTCCCATCTGCCCAGACAATTCTTGAGACATAGTTTATTGTGGATACATTTAATCCCGGTGTCATTGAAGTATTATCAATACCTACTGAAGCTGAAGATACAAACAAAGTCGGTGTGGTTCTGTTAAACCCGACCATAAGTGAATTTGTCGTGCCGTTGATAAGATAATTAACAATATTTATACCTTTACCAATAGCAATTGAATTTTGAGCAGAAGCTTTTACATATTGACCCATTGCGATTGAGTAATCCCCGCTGGCGGTTGTTCTGTTTCCCATTGCGGTTGAGGCAGTCCCGCTGGCAGTTGTTTGATATCCCATTGCGGTTGAGTAATTCGCACTGGCGGTTGTTTGCCCTCCCATTGCGGTTGATACACCCCCGCTGGCGGTTGTCCTATCTCCCATTGCGATTGAGTAATACGCATTGGCTTTGGGATTCCATCCCATTGCGATTGAGTAATTCCCTATATATGTATCATCCCATTGATCCCCATCAACACCCCCGACACGAAATGCTGATTTTGCTGGATACCACATAAGTCGTCTTCCTGCACCTTCTTTAAGGATACTCCCAACATTTCCATCAAACAATAACCCACCACCTGATGCTGTTATTGTTGATACATTTGTTATCCCATAGTTTGCCATATTCAAGTTCTGTGTCGCTGTGTGGTTTTCTAAATTATCTGCTCCACCACCTGCCTGTGGCGAGGATACTTGAACAGTCCCATCTGCCCATTCTATCATTGTAACACCTACTACTGAACTTGATGTTATGATTGCATAGTTGCCCATTTTCAATGTTGTTGTAGCAATGTGATTTCCTAAATTATCCCCACCAGTATCATCAACACCATCAGCGAAACCAGCAGGTATGTTTTTTATATTACTCCAATCCACTGAAGTTGCAGTTGCAGCAATTATTTCGTATTTCTGTCCAGAGACCAACTTTGATGGTGTTATTGAACCATCATCAACATTTTTTGCATGTAGTGCATATATACTTGAACCAACTTCTTCCCGAGGTGATAAAACCTGTCCTTCTACTGTTAATTCTAAGTAATATGGTCCGCCTGTGCCCCAGTTAATCCCTGTGGGTTCTAAAACATACCTGAAGCCCCGCCATTAACCTGAACATTTACTTCACCACTTGTCCATTTTAAATTACCACCAACAGCAGCATCGTAGATTGCAAACTTCATCTTTCTTGTTCCAGTAACTAACTGACCTTTCTCTTTCAGTACACCTTGGTAGTTCACTTTGTTCGGTGTTGCTGAAAACACTGCAGATAAAAACATACATAAACTTACTACTACTGTTGTGAACAGTATTTTGATTTTATTGTTCATAAAAAGTCCCCCTTATGATAAAATTTTATACCACTGAGACACTGAATTTTTAAATCCCATACTGCAATTTGCAGGAAGTAGATACAATTTATTTCTTTTTTATATCAGCACAAGGTGCTGAAACTACCACATAAAATTCGGGGTAGTCGCAGCGTCTTACGCTGCTTATCTTTGTTCTTTTTTCTGTCATTGCGATTCTCTTTGTTAACGGTATCGGGACTAGAAAGTCCCTCCTACAAGATTATCTGTCATTGCGAGCCCGTTAGGGCGTGGCAATCTATTTTCATTAGTCATTGCGAAGGTTGACAAAGTCAACCTGTGGCAATCTGTAAACAACGGGATTGCTTCGTCATCCCGCATTTTTGCGGGATTCCTCGCAATGACAAAAAACTGTATATTTGTGGCTTGTTGATAGTGGCTTGTTGCCGGTTGTTGGTAAACAAATTTGTTACAAAACACCATCCACCAGCCACTAATCACCAATCACCAGCCACCAACCACTCGCCACAAGTCACCACTTTGTAGCAGTGTGATTTATCACACTTATTCAATTATAAAATTCAAAAACTTAAATTGATTTTATGTATTGATTTTTTATCCATTATGGAAGTGTTTTTAGAGATGAATAAATAGAATTGGATTAAGTGTTAATCACAAGAGTTTTAGGAGAAGATAAAAACACTTTCATTTGATGAATAAAAAAATTTTATAATTTTTTATTTTATAAAAAAATAAACACTTTGTGTGAGCAAAACTATACCATTATAAAAATACAAATTTTATAATTTTTTGTCAAGCAGTAGCAAAAAAATTTTTAAAATTATTTTTATTATGGAAGAAATATAAATTAGTAAAATTTTTCTAAAAAAATTTTAAAATAAAAAATCCTGTTAAAATAGAAAGTAGTGTCAAAGGGAAGCCAACTTTTAGATATTCCCAAAAACTTATTTTTACTTTTGTTGATGCACCTTCTATTACAATAATGTTAGCAATAGAACCAAGTATTGTTAAATTTCCAGCAAGTGTAGAACTCATCGCAAGATAAAGCCATGCTGTTTCGTTATTAAACAAACTTCCTACTAAAGGTTTTAAAATCATTACAGCAGGAACATTGCTTACAATGTTTGAAAGTAAAGTAGATATGACTACCAAAGATAATGGTGTTGAAATATTTGTTTTAAAATAGTCAACTAATCTATTAAAAACTACTGACCTTTCAAAACCTTTTATAACAATGAACAACCCAATGAAAAGTATAAGCAACCTGAAATCAATTAACCGATAAACTTTGTCAGGTTTGACCCGTCTTGTGATTAACAAAAAAGAACCAACACCAACTGCTACTAACTCCATTGGAAAGTTTAAGAAAAAAAGAATCATTGTTAACAACGCCATCAACGAAGATTTTATCAAAAGAGGTTTGTTATATCTATATCTTGTTTGAGAAACTTTTGTTTCTTTCAAAGTTATATCTTTTTTATAAACCAAATGTAAAAGAACAGCACATATAATGAGACCTACAACTGATACTGTAAACATCTTTGTAAAAAAAGTTCCATATTTTATCCCTGAAGAAGTAGCAATTATGATATTTTGTGGATTACCAGTAATAGTTGTGTTACTTCCTATGTTTGCAGACATACAAAGTGCTAAAAGATAGGGTTTTGGATTGATGTTCATTCGTTCAGTTAACACAAGAATAAACGGAGTAAAAATTAAACACACCGTATCGTTTATAAAAAATGCAGAAAGCAAACCTGAGACAAAAACTAAAACATAAAGAAGAACAACAGGATTTTTTATCCTGCTAGATATAAAGTTTAGCACAATATTAAAAAATCCTGACAATCTTAAGTTAGCAATCAAAATCATCATACCAAAAAGAATAACAATTGTCTTATAATCAATTGCTTCATATGCATCATTTACAGTTAAAACTTTAAATACTAACATCAACGACGCGCCAATGATAGCAGCACCTGTGCGGTCAATCCTAAACAATGGTGGCTGACCTAAAGCAATAATAATATAAGTAATAACAAAAATTATAAATGCTAAATCCATAATTATCCTCTCAATCTACATAGACAAAAAATTTTACGGATTAATTTACATGAGATATCTTTGTAAACTCAGAAATTTTGTTTAAAAAAAATAATGCTCCTAAAACACAAGAAAGACCATTTATGATAAGAGTATTCTGAACACCAAGTTTACTTGTCAAAAATCCAGCTATTAAGCTACCAAATGGTGCTGTACCAATAAAAGCCATTGTGTAAAAACTCATCACACGGCCACGTTTGTTATCTTCAACAATTGTCTGTAAAACAGTGTTACTTCCAGCCATCTGTATTATCATACCTAGACCAGTTATTATCATAAGTATTAAAGCAATTATAAAAATACGAGTAAATGCTAAAGAAATTAAAGCAAAACCAAAAATTAAAGCAGATAAAGGAAGAATTTTAATGATACCTGAAGAATCTCTTCTTGATGCAAGATAAATTGCACCTGCTAACGCACCAATACCTGAGGCACTCATTAAGAATCCAAAAGTATGAGAACCACCATGAAGTATCTCTTTTACAAACACAGGCATCACCAAAGCATAAGACATTCCCATCAAACTTACTAAAGCAAGAAGTAATATAACATATCTTATAACAACAACTCCAAAAGTATAACGAAAACCTTCTTTTAAATCAGAAAAAATTTTGTTGTTATTCTGGATCTTAATATTTTTTGATTCAACAATCATCATTAACAAAGAAATAATAACAAAAATATAACTTAAACCATTAACAAGAAAACACATCCCTTCACCAGCAGTAGCAACTAATATCCCAGCAATAGTTGGACCAATCAACATTGCTGCGTTAACCATTAAAGAATTCAATGCAATAGCATTACTTAAATCTTCTTTTTTATCAATTATATCAACAACAAAAGATTGTCTTGTTGGCATATCAAACGCATCAATACAACCTAACAAAATACCTAAAATTACTATATGCCAAATTTTAATTATCCCAGTAAAAAATAAAACAGACAAACTTAATGCTTGTATCATAGCAAGTATTTGTGTAGCAACTAAAATTTTGTGGCGGTTCAACCTGTCAACCCAAACACCAGCAAATGGTGTAAGTAAAAAAGCAGGAATCTGAGCAGAAAACCCAACCACACCTAACAAAAATGCTGATTTGCTTAAACGATAGACCAACCATGGAGTTGTAATTCTTTGAATCCATGTGCCAATAAGTGAAATAGTTTGACCAATAAAAAATAAACGATAGTTTCTATATTGAAGTGAACGAAATACAATTTTGAATCCTGTTTGATTATTATTGTTATTCATAGTAATTGAGATTTTGTAAACTTTATTAAAAAATTATTTATCAATACAAAAATTTTTAATAAATGTAAAGTTGTATAAAAAAATTTGTTTGTTATGTAAAGGTATGAAAATAGACGGGAAGATTTTATAAAATTTTTTTATTTTTTTTCTTCCTGTTTAACCATAAAGTAGAAGAAATAGGTAATGCAAAAAACAAACCTATTTGTTTGACCAAAAGTAAAGCTATACCTGATGATTCTTCTTTCACAGGGACTAATGGCAATTTTTTAATTACAACTCCAAAAGTTTTAAATGAAATATCTTTATGTTTTTTCTTAACATAATCAAAAAATTTATATTTTTTGAACACAGGTTCTTTTTTTATGTTAACAACTTGTTTGCCTACTATACCACGGTTGTAGCAATCTATTAAATAGTTTAATTCTGTTCCTCTTCTTTGGTAATACTCTTCTAACTTTCTAATTTCCCATAGTTTTTTGTTATGTTCAGAATACAAGTTATCATGTTGTGAAACAAGATCTTTGTATTCTTTTTGGTTAGTTCTAATACCAATTATTTTATCTTGTTCAATTTTTTTAATTTTGTTTTTAATAGTTTCTAATTGTGTTGAAGAATTTTTAATTGAAGAATATAAATTTTGAATTTGTTTTTTGATTTGTTTCAACTCTTCTTTTGTTTGGTCAATTTCTGGCGGCGGAATTCTTGAAACAGTATATTCTGTAATTATAGTTTCATTAGAATAGTTTATGTATTGACTTAACCAATATGAAACTAAAGATATAACCGCAGAAATTATTATAACAAAGAATTTGTTATAATTAATTTCTTTTTTCTTTAAAAACAATAATGAAAAAACAACTCCTGTATTTGCTAACAATCCTAAAATTATTGCACCTATAGGTATAACAAAAAGTAAATAAAAATTTGTAATATCATAAAAATGGTTTATATACGCCATTAATGCAGCAGATAATAAACCACAGAATAATACAAACAAAACACCTATTAGTTTTTGTTTAAGTTTCACATTAATAGATCTGTTATAAACAAAAAAATTAAAATTTTTAGTTTAATATACAACAATACAAATTAAAAATCAATAAAAAATTAATTTTTTTGAAATAATTTTAGTAGTTTGTTAGTAGTATTTTTTCTGATAGAAAAAAAATTAATTTTTATCATTGTGAATTCTTTATTTAGGATACTATTGAAAAAGTATTCATGCTACTAAGTTCTGATTACAAAGTTTTATATTTGTTATCGCAAATATTTTTCTTATTTTCATTACGAGTATTTTCTTTTTGTGATTGCGAGAAATCCCGCAATTTGCGGCGGAATCGCAATGACAAATAAAGTGAATCGGGATTGTTCGCAATGACAAAAAAAGAGGTTTTTTCTGTGCTCTCCCTTTAGCAGGATAGTTATTAGATAAGCTATTAGTAAAAAATAAGAATCTCATAATAAAATTTCAATAAAATCGTTAGGAGTAATGCTTTTTTCTATAGTACCGCCACCTTGGAATAAATCTTCTCTACCACCACATTTTATTTTTAACACATTATTTATTTTTTCAGCAATAGTTTTTAACGACACACCTTTTTTTATTGCAGTTTCGTTTGTTCTTAATACAAGAGATATTTTATTGTTTTCTAAAGAATATAATAACAAAACAACCGTGTCATTGAGATAGTTTTTAACAAGTTCATCTGACAACGAACGTAAAATTTTAAGTTCTGCTGATGGGATATTTTTTATTACAAATTTTGTTCCATTAACTTCTTTTGTTAATTCTTCTGATTTTTGTGTAGAAACTTTTGTTTTTATATTTTCAATTTCTTGTTTTAGCTTTTTATTTTGCTGTATCAGTTTTTCAACTTTAATTTTTGTTTCATCAATTGTGTTAACTTCTAAAATTTCTGCTACAGAATTTATTTTTGATTCAAGTGTTGAAATATATTCATAAACTTTCCTACCAGAGATTGCTTCTATCCTTCTAAGATTTGTCCCTAAAGAAGTTTCTGATATTATTTTAAATATTCCTATCTCACCCGTGTTAGAACAATGTGTCCCCCCACAGAGTTCTATACTATAATAATTTGGTTCATAACCAATTGCTACAACACGTACTTCTTGACCATATTTTTCTTCAAACAATGCAGTAGCACCTAATTGTTTTGCTTGTTCTAATGTTGTATAAAATATGTTCACAGGTAAACATTCAAGTATTTTTTGGTTGACAATTTCTTCAATTTTTCTAATTTGTTTTTCATCAAGTTTTTCCCAATGGATAAAATCAAACCTGAAATACTTATCTGTGACTAATGAACCTGATTGTACTGCATGTTCACCAAGAGTTTCTCTTAACGCTTTATGTAAAAGATGTGTTGCAGTATGATGTCTCATTATGTCTTTCCTTCGTTCAATATCTATTTGTAGTTCAACTTCGTCATTTAGTTTCAATTCGTCGTATATTTTAGCAATATGAACAATCCTTCCTTCAATTTTTTTGGTATCTATAACTTCTGCAACAAGTTTTTTGTTAATCAGTATTTTTCCTGTATCACCAACTTGTCCTCCTGATTCACCATAGAACGGCGTTTGGTCAAAAACAAGTTCTGTAACAGTATCAGATTTTGATACAAAATTTAGTTTCTCATTGTTTCTTATGATACCTAAAAGTATTGCATTAGTTGAATATTGTGTATATCCAACAAACTTTGTTTGAGAAAAAGTAGTATAAATCTGTGTATCTACAACTTTGATACCTTTCCATGATGCACGAGACAAACTTTTTGCTTTTTCTTCAGCTTCAAAAAATTCTTTTTCGTTATAAGTAATACTTTCTTCTTTAAAAATTTCGTCAACAAGTTCTTTTGGAAACCCGTATGTATCATATAATTTAAACACAAGTTCGCCTGAGACAAATTTTTTGTTAGAACTGATTATTTCGTTAATAATTTTTAATCCTTCATCTAAAGTTTCTAAAAACTTTTCTTCTTCAGATTTAATTATCACAGCAACTTTTTCTCTATGTAGTTCAAGTTCAGGATATGTTTCTTTCATAATTTTGACAACTACTGGGACAAGTTTATAAAGAAAAGGTTGATTACAACCTAACAATTTTAAATATCGTACTGCACGACGAACAATTTTTCTTATAACATACCCTCTTCCTTCAGTTGTAGGAATAATACCTTCTGATATTGCAAAAGTAGCTGAACGTGCATGGTCTGCAATAGCGTTTATATAATTTCGTATTTTTTTATCTTCATAGTTTACATTTAAATTATTTACAATTTCAAAAACAATAGGTTTGAAAACATCTGTTTCAAACACAGTTTTTAAATTGTTTACTACAAGGTTTAATCTTTCCAACCCCATGCCAGTATCTATATTTTTTTGTTTCAATGGAAGTAGTTTACCATCGAGTTGTCGGTCAAATTGTGTAAATACAAGGTTCCATATTTCTAAAAATCTGTCACAATCACAACCAATATCACATGTTGGTTTACCACAACTAAATTCTTTACCTAAATCATAAATTATTTCAGAACAAGGCCCACAAGGTCCAGTATCTCCCATTTGCCAAAAATTTGTTTCATCAGAAAGTTTATAAATTCTGTCTTTTTTAACAATTTTTGACCATAAATTATATGCTTCATCATCATCTTTATAAACTGTGATATATAACCTTTCAACTTCAAGATTGATAACTTTTGTTATAAACTCCCAAGCCCATTCTATTGCTTCTTTTTTAAAATAGTCACCGAAGGAAAAATTACCTAACATTTCAAAAAATGTCAGATGTCTTATTGTATGTCCAACTTGTTCAATATCAGATGTACGAAGACATTTTTGGACAGAACATGCACGTGTGAGTCCTGTTTTTTTACCTAAGAAATAATCTTTAAATTTTACCATACCAGCAGTAGTAAACAAAAGATTCGGGTCTGACGATGGTATAAGTGAATCAGAAGAAAAATGTTTATGTCCTAATGAAACGAAATAATCTATAAACTTTTTTCTAAGTTCTGTAGATTTCATTTTTTTATATCCAATCATTTACTGAAATAAGCCATTAATAAAAGTATACTCAACATTAAAGTAACCCATGGCAATACTGTATTTACAAATCATGAACCTGATACCAGCGGTTTCTTTGGTACATAAACAACATCACCTGGTTCAAGTACAAAATTTTTATTTAATTTACCTTTTAAAATTTCAGCAACATTAACATTTATTACTTGTTTCTCACCATTAGACAATTGTCTAAAAATTTTTACAGAACTAAGTTTTGCAGTAGCAGTGTATCCTTTAGCTAAACTTAGAGCTTCTATGATATCAAGTTGTTCATGCCAATCGTATATACCTGGAGAAGTTACTTCACCTATGACAGATATAGATTTTGGTTGTCTTGGAACTTCAACAATATCGCCTGGTAGTAAAGGAAAATCTTTTGATGTGTCAGTAATAATTTCATCAAGGTTAACTGTGATAAACTTTTGTTCTTTTTTTTCACCACGATATATTTTTATATTTTTTGTCCCAGCGAATTGTGTTATACCACCAGCTAACGAAATTAATTCAAAAAGTTTCATCCCGTCTTTATAAGAATAACCGCCAGGATTTTTTACTTCGCCTAATATAAAAACTTGTTTTTTTGAAAAAAGTTTTACTGAAATACTTACTTTTGGTTGAGTAATATAAACAGCAAGATTTTTTTGTATAATTTGTTCAGCTTCTTTTATAGTATACCCGTCAATTTTTATTGTTCCAATAAGAGGAAATACTATTTTGCCATCAGGCGAGACAACAACTTCTTTTGATAAATCTTCAGAAGGACTTACACGAACAAAAAGAATATCTCCAGCAGAAATTTTGTAGTCATCAATTAAATAATTTTTTTGTTCAGTGATATCCTTATTAGTTGGTTTTTGTCCAGTTTTAGGTTCTAATTTTTGTACTTGAGTGGATGTTTCTACTGATTGTTGTTTTAGTTCATTTTTTACAATACTTATTTCTTGTTCAAGTTTTGTAAGGTTAAGACCAGAATTTTTATATTTTTCATAAAGTTTGTTAAGAAAATATAATCTATCATTTGGAGAAAAATTTTTTTGTTGATAAGTTTTGTAATAGTATTGTAAGTCAGAATCAAGTTGGTTTTTAGTAAATTTTGTCTGTTGAGAATAAATAACAGAACAAAATAATAACAACATAATAAAAAAATAAATTTTTTTCATAGTTTTTTATCTTACAAAAATTTGTCTTTTATTTCAACTTAATTTTTGAAAATTTTTATAAATTTCATAAAGAATTATTCCACAAGATACACTTACATTAAGCGATTCTATTTTTTCTGAGTGTTTTATAGTTATAACTCCATCACATTCGGATATAACATTTTTTCTTACACCTTTGTTTTCATTACCAACTACAATTGCAAGATGGTTCCTATCTTTTATATTTGACAATTCAATTTGTGAAATTTGAGAATTAGTAATTATATATTCAGGTGGAACAGTTGCATAAACCCAGAAATTGTATTCTTTTAATTTCTTTACTGCATTATATATATTTTTAACTTTTGCAATATCTATTTTATACACTCCGCCTCGGGATACATCTATAACAGTTTGTGTTAGCATAACTTGGTTCCATTGTTGAATAATGATACCATTAATTTCAAACGCTACTGCTGTACGTATAATTGCACCAAAATTTTGTGGGTCATTAATTTCGTCTAATAATAAAAACACACATTTTTCTTTATTATGATTTTTTATTATTAATTCATCTAAGGTAATATATGTAATAGGTGAAAGGACAAGAAGGACTCCGCTATATCCTTGATTGAACATATTTATTATTTTTTGTTTTGGTACAGATTGAAAAGAAACATTATATTTTTTTGCAAGTTCAACTATTTTTTTTATATCATCACCAGAAGCGTTTTGTGCTATATATAATTTGGAAATTTGTTGTGGTGTTTGTTTTATTATTTCTTTTATTAATTTTATAGATGTAACAAAATTTGTCATAATTTTTTAAACTTTTTTCCTAATTTTTGTACCAAAAGGTGTGTCTTCTATTACCCAACCTAACGAAATTATCTGTTGTCTAATTTTATCAGCGGTAGTAAAATCACGATTTTTTCTTGCTAATTCACGTTTGTTTGCTAACTCTTTTATTTCTTGAGGTATATCATATCTTGAAAATTTTAAACCTAAAACATCTTCAGATAATTCTAAAAATTTATTTAACGAATATTCAATATCACCTTTTGTTACTCCTTGAGTTAAATTTTTTTCTAACATATATAAATGATTTATTATTAGATGTAAAGTTGATAAGGCTGAAGATGTATTTAGATCTTCTTCCATGCTTTCTTCAAATTTTTTTACTGCATTATCTACAACATTTTTTGTAATTTCTGATGATGGTCCATCTTTTAAATTTTTCATCCATAATTCTGCATTTTCTTTGACATTTACAAATCTTTCAAACACACTTTTAAACTGGTCTATTTCCTGCAAAGAAAAATCTAATGGTTTTCTATAATATTGTGATAAAAGGAACAATCTTACAACCATAGGGTCATACATTGTAAACAAATCTTTTAACGCAAAAATGTTTTTTAACGATTTTGACATTTTTTCTTTGTTTACAGTAACAAACCCGTTATGAACCCAGTATTTAACAAATTCTTTATCAGTTATTGCTTCAGATTGTGCAATTTCGTTTTCATGATGTGGAAAAATTAAATCCATTCCACCACCATGTATATCTAAAGTTTCTCCTAGATATTTCATACTCATTACAGAACATTCTATATGCCATCCAGGCCTTCCTTCACCCCATGGCGATTTCCAAAAAACAGGATCATCTTTTTTCACGAATTTCCATAATGCAAAATCTAATGGCGATTTTTTTGTTTCATCAACTTCAACACGTATCCCTGAGATAAGTTCATCAACTTTTTTCTTTGACAATTTACCATATTTTGGAAATTTTGATACATCAAAATATACCCCAGTTGAAGTGATATATGCAATCTCTTTTTTGAGCATTTTTTCTATTGCAAAAATAATATCATCTATGTGTTCAGTAACTTTAGGATATAACTTCGCAGGTTTTATATTAAGTTTTTTTTCAACATCAAAATATGATTCTATATACTTTTGAGATAATTCTTTAGGATGTATAGATAACTCTTTTGATTTGTTTATAATTTTATCATCTATGTCTGTAAAATTTTGAACATATTCAACTTTAAATCCTTTATATTGTAAATACCTACGTAATATATCAAAAACAACATAACACCTTCCATGTCCTAAATGAGTATCATCATAAGGAGTAATACCACATACATACATTTTTACAATGTTCTTTTCTTGAGAAACAAACTCTTCTATTTTTGATGACAAAGTGTTATATATTTTCATTTTGTTTAACACATAAAAAACTATACTAAAACATTAGATGTAGGAGTAATTTTCAAACCTTGATTATGTAAATTGTCCCGATGTTAACAGTATCGGGACTAGAAAGTCCCTCCTACCCTCAAAAAAAATGGAGCATAAGAGCACAAGTGCACAAGAACATAAGTTGTAGACATATCCACCCATATGTCATTGCGATCCCGCATTTTTGCGGGAGAAGCAATCTCGTCGTTTATAGATTGCCACGCCCTGTCTGGCTCGCAAAGACAAGGAGAAAAATATTCGCGATCACAAATATAAAACTTTGCAATTATATCTTAGTAGCATGAGTAATTTTTTTTCAACATTCTCCAATATAAATACTGTTTTTAACATTTTAAAAGAACAATGCTGAAACACTGGATATAGTTTTTAAAACATTTTATATCTTCTGTAGTTTTCCCTTTTATATTTATATTTTGTATATTAAACAAATTTTTAAGCGATGCTACAATTTGTAGTTTATATTCTGAAATTTTTGGCTTGTCGCAGATGAGTGTTATATCAATATTTATAATTTTCCCATTTTTTTCTTTTAACAATTTCAACACTTTTTCTACTATTATCTTACTTGACATATTTTTATTTTCTTTTAAATTGTCTGGGAACAATTCTCCTATATCTGGTAAACCACAAGCTGAAAGAATAGCATCACATACTGAATGTAAAACAACATCAGCGTCTGAATGTCCTTTGAGTCCAAACGGGGCATTAATTTTTGTTCCACCTAAAAAAAGTGTTCTGTTTTTTACAATTTTATGACAATCATATCCAAAACCTATCAAATAGTTCATTGTTGTCTGCCATTAATTATCAAATACTTAGTTTAGAAAAAAATTTTAAAAAGTTTAGATCTTCCTTAGTTGTAACTTTAATATTTTGTTTTTCGCCAGGAACAACTTTTATTTTAAATCCCTCAAGTTCAGCAAGTTGAACATCGTCAGTAATTTTATATTTTTTTATCCATTTGTTTAAAACATTTTTTGAATAAATATGTTTGGCAACTTTTGTTTTAAACACTTGAGGTGTTTGCACAAGGACAAGATGTTGCCTATCTAAAGTTTTTTCAACTTCAAAGTTTTGGTTAACAACTTTTACAGTATCAACAGGTAAAACTCCTGGTAATACACAATCGTAATTTTTAATACTTGAAATACATTCATTTACAAGTTTTTTTGATACTAAAGGTCGTGCAACATCATGAATTATTACATATTTAAATTTATCACTATTAACATTTTTTATAGCGTTGTAAACAGAATTATATCTTTCTTTACCACCTTCAATTATAACAATGTTTGCTTTATATTTTTCACAAATTTTTTTAACAAGATTAAAATCTTCTTTTGCAGACACAACAATAATTTGTTTCACAAATTTTAATGAAGAAAAAATGTCTAAATTATATTCTAACAAAGTTTTGTTTTTTAATTTCACAAATTGTTTTTTTATAGAATTCTTAAAACGTTTACTTTTACCAGCTGCAAGTAAAATTACACAACAAGGTTTGTTATTCATTAGCTAGGTTTTGTGAAAACAATTCTTCCAGATGATGTTTGTAAAGTAGATGTGACTATAACATCAATTTTTCTGTTTATAAACTTTTTTCCATCTTCAACAACAACCATTGTTCCATCATCAAGATATCCAACACCTTGGTTATAATCTTTCCCTTCCTTAACTACATATAGAGAAAAACTTTCTCCTGGTAAAAACACAGGTTTCAATGCCATTACCAATTCGTTAATATTAAGAACATTTATTCCTTCAAGAGTAGCAACACGATTCAAGTTGTAATCTACAGTAAGCACTTTAGCATTTATATCTTTAGCAAGTTTTATAAGTTTAGCATCTGTTTCTTTAATCTCAGGATAATCAATATCTACAATACTTATAGCAGTTTCTTCTTTTAATTTGTTAAGTATTTCAAGACCACGTTTTGCACGAGCACGTTTGATATGTTCTTGAGAATCAGCAAGCATTTGTAATTCCTGTAATACAAACTTTGGTATAAGCAAAGGTGTATCAATAAACTTCGTTGCAATAATATCAGCAATACGTCCATCTATTATTATAGAAGTATCAACTAAAACTAAATTATTTTTAGATTTTTTACCTCGTTGAATAATATCTTTGTCTAACAAATCAACTTCAGATTTTTTCTGTAATGCAATAACTAATCCGAGATATGCAAGTGCAATTCTTACTAACCACAAGTATTTTTTAAAAAGTTCAGTAATTTTAGGTTCTTCTAATAAAAAGATTAGGTAGTCAATAAGTTGTGCTGTAACTAAACCTAAAACTATACCCATTGTTGCAATTATTAAAGTATCTAATTTAATTTTTGAGATTAAAAGTTCTAAAAGTATAATTATAGAACAAAAAACTAAACCTATTATTATCCCATAAACATTGTTTTGTATAAGATATCCAATTATACCACCAGAAATTAAAATAATACTTCTTAATATCCACCAAAATATCATAAAAATATCTCCTTTTTCAAATATACAAAATTTAACAAGTCGTATCTATATAACTTCAGTTAATTTTTTTACTGTCCAATACGGATTTATAGATTGTAATTTTTTTATAGGATATGTATGACCCACTGCTAACACTTTAAATCCAGCATTTATAGCTGATTTTACTCCATTCAAAGAATCTTCAATTACAAGTATTTCATTATCAAAAAACTTTTTGTTTAACAAACTTTCAACTTTTTGTTTTGCTATTAAAAACGGTTCAGGTGATGGTTTTCCATTTTTAACATCTTCAGCTGAAATAATTAAAAAAAATTTTTTATCAAGGTTAAGTTTTTTCAAAATAAACAAAATTTCTTGTTTCAGTGCACCTGATACAATACAAAGTTTTATATCTTTAAAATTTTTTGATAAAAAATTTATAAACTTTATTGCGTCATAATAAACTTTTATTTTTTCTCTAATTTTTTCCATAAGTATTTCAGTTTTTTGTTTTATCAAATTTTGTACTTCTGTTTTTGACAAATCCTTGTTTTGCTTGTTTTTGAAAACTTTTACAAAACATCCTTTATCATCGTATGCAAGATATTCTTCCATATATTCTTTTTTAGTAATTTTTATACCGTAATTTGAAAGAATCTCATTGAACGCAGCAAAATGTTGCCATTCAGTATCAACTATTACACCATCAAAATCAAAAAAAATTAGTTTAAAATTTAAAAAATTTATTTTCATAAATATTTATTATACAAGATATTGTAAAATAATTCAATATTTTATAAAAACTTAATTGTTTGTTAATAAACTAAAGATTGGGGAGGATAGAATTTATGGATAAAAAAGAAGTTTTAGAACTTGTTGCAACGAAAAATATAAGGTTTATAGAAATGTGGTTCACAGACATTCTTGGCAGAATAAAGATGTTCACAATAACATCTTCAGAACTTCCTGAAGCGCTAGATACAGGTATGGGATTTGATGGTTCTTCTGTTGAAGGTTTTGCTCGAATTTATGAATCAGACCTTATAGCGAAACCTGACCCTGAAAGTTTTAAGATTCTGCCGTATAAAGAAGATACTGCAAAAATGGTTTGTGATATTTACACACCAGATGGTAAACCATATGATGGCGATCCGAGATATTGTCTGAAAAGAAATCTTGAAGAAATAAAGAAGTTTGGCTTCACAGAATACTATGTTGGACCAGAACTTGAGTATTTTTATTTTAAATCAGACAAAATCCCAGAAATACTTGACAATGCAGGATATTTTGATTCAATGCCAGCAGAAGATTTAGGTATTAATTTAAGAGTAAAAACAATGGAGTATTTATCTGCAATGGGTATAGATGCAGAATATGCTCATCACGAAGTTGCTCCAAGTCAACACGAGATAGATTTAAGATACGATTCAGCGTTAAAAATGGCAGATAAGGTTATTGCATATAAAGTTTTAGTTAAAGAAGTTGCAAGAGAATCTGGTTTATATGCTACATTTATGCCAAAACCTATTACTGGTGTGAATGGTTCAGGTATGCATGTTCACCAGAGTTTGTTTAATAATAACAAAAACATGTTTTTTTCTGAGAAAGACAAATATCATTTATCTGATATAGCAAAATATTTTATTGCTGGAATACTTAAACATGCAAGAGAAATTTGTATTATTACAAACCAATGGGTGAACTCTTACAAACGATTAGTTCCTGGGTATGAAGCACCGGTTTATATTTGTTGGGCTACAAGAAACAGGTCTGCTTTAATTCGTGTCCCAGAATATAAACCAGGTAAAGAAAAAGCAACACGTATTGAAGTGCGTTTTCCAGACCCTGCATGTAATCCGTATCTAGCATTTGCTGTGATGTTAAGAGCAGGTATTGAAGGTATAAAAAATAAATATCCATTAGCAGAACCGTTAGAAGTTTCTGCATATGAAATGGAAGATATTGAACGTAAAGCAAGGAAAATTGAAGAACTACCCGGTTCGTTAATAGAAGCAATAGAAATTGCAGAAGAATCAAAGTTGTTAAAATCCACTCTTGGTGAACATATTTATACAAAATTTTTAGAAAATAAAAAAATTGAATGGGATAATCACAGGACAAAAGTTACAGATTACGAGATTAAAAGGTACTTGCCAATACTATGAACAAGTTTGAAATAAACAAACCAAGAATAGTTGATAAAAAACTTTTAGGTGAATTTGCTAATACAAAAATTACAGAAATAAAAGTTTTAGCTCCTATAATTGCACAACATTACCAACCAGGACAGTTTGTTATTTTGATGGTGGTTGAAAATGGTGAACGTATACCATTAACTATCACAGAAACTGATTTGTTATCAGGAACAATTACTTTAATTTTCCAAGAAGTTGGGTTTACAACTAAACTTTTAAATAAACTAAATGTTGGAGATGAAATATACCATATTGTTGGTCCTTTAGGCAAACCTACAGAAATAAAGTTTTATGGTACAGTAGTATTAGTTGGTGGTGGTGTTGGTACTGCTGAGATATATCCTGTAGCAAAAGCGTTAAAAGAAAAAAATAACAAAATTATTACTATTATTGGAGCAAGGAATAAAAATTTAGTTATTCTTGAAGATGAATTTAGGAAGATCTCAGATGAACTTTTCATTACAACAGACGATGGTAGTTATGGTAGAAAAGGTTTAGTAACAGATATTTTACAAGAAGTAATAAATAAAGAAAAAATAGATATAGTATACGCAGTAGGTCCTGTCGTAATGATGAAAGCAGTTTCTCAGCTTACAAAAAATTTTAATATTCCAACTGTTGTTTCGTTAAACACAATAATGGTGGATGGTACAGGAATGTGTGGTTCATGTAGGATCACTTATGATGGTAAAATAAAATATGTATGTTGTGATGGACCTGAATTTGATGGACACAAAGTTGATTGGGATGAAATTTTGAAAAGAAGTAAAACTTATATTGACCAAGAACAAAAAATTTTGTCTTTAAATCTTTAGTAATTCTTCAGTAGGAATTTCTAACCCTTGTAGTAAAAGTTGTCCATTGTAAAAAATTTTTTTTCCAACAATTTTTAACTTTTCTTCAGATAAAAGTTGTAATGTTTTTTTAATCAGAGGAAGTTCGTATTGCACGCCTTCTTGTCTGATTTTGTCAAAATCATATTCTTTTATTGTAAACTTGCAATATGTTAAAACAGGTCCACGGTCTAAATCTTCAGTTACTAGATGTATCATAACACCATGTTCTTTATGTTTTTCGTTTATAATTTGGTTTATAACTTCCTGCCAAGTACCTTTTGGTCCCCAAGGCAGTGCTGGATGTAGGTTTATAAAAGTAAATTTGTTACACAAAAACTTGCTTAAAATTAACATATAACCAGCAAGCATTACAATGTCAACATCAAAATTTTTTATTCTTTCATACACTTCTTTATCAAACAAAGTACGCCATTCTTCAATATTTGTTTTCCTTAGTTCAGGCATAAATTTTGATGACGAAAAAGAAACAAGAGGTATATTGTAACTCTGTATAGTATTTGTGAACTTGTCAGAATTCTCTGCTTCACCTAACTCACGATTTATAAAAACAAATTTTATCTCAGCGTTAAGTTCGTTAGTCCTGATAGCGTTGTAAATATAATTAAAAATTTTTAACGAAGTTGTTCCCCTTGATGTAGCAAACCATCCAAGTTGTAGTTTTTTCATAAATTTTAAATATCTATACCTGTAATTTTTACTTTATGTTCTTTATCTTCATAAACCTCGCCGATGAGAGCTGCTTGGTTGTTAAAAAAGTTTAATATTTTATTATAAATTTTTTTGTCTACTACCAAAACTATTCCTATACCCATATTGAACGTGCGGTACATTTCTTTGTCAGGCACATTGCCTTTTTGTTGAATAAGTTTGAATATCTGATAAGGTTGCCAACTATTCTTATCTATTATACAAGAACAATTCTTAGGAAGTGCACGGATGATATTGTCGTAGAATCCGCCACCTGTGATGTTAACAATTGCTTTTATTTCTTTATTTGGTTTAAACTTTTTTAAAAGATTTAGTATTTCTTTAACATAAATTTTTGTTGGTGTTAACAAAACTTTTCCATATTTCTTGATTTCTTCTTCTGAAAAAATTTTTCTTACTAATGAATACCCGTTAGAATGTAATCCAGAGGAATAAAGTCCTATAAGTTTATCTCTAGGTTTTACATATTTTCCAGTAATCAAATTTTTTTCTTCAACAATACCGCAAGCAAATCCTGCTAAGTCATACTCTTCGTCTTTATACATATCAGGAAGTTCTGCTGTTTCCCCACCTAAAAGGTCACATTGTGCTATTTTACATCCTTTAATTATACCCTTCATTATATCTTTTAACAATTTAAGATTTATTTTTCCACAAGCGATATAGTCCAAAAAAAAGATAGGTTTTGCACCACAGGTTATTATGTCGTTAACATTCATTGCTACAAGGTCTATACCAACAGTGTCATGTTTGTTTAGAATTTGTGCAAGTTTAATTTTTGTTCCTACACCATCAGTTGTTGCAACAAGAAATTTTGTTTTGTCAATTTTATAAAACCCGCTGAAGAAACCTATTTTTGGAAATTGTTTTTTTATCCATTCTACAAACTTGTTTGCTTTATCTATATCAACCCCTGCTTTTTTATATGTTATCATATACTAATCCTTTCTTTCCGATATCTGTTCTGTTATATTTGTTTTCAAAATATATTTTTTCTACTGCATTATATGCTGTTTCAATTGCCTGTTTTAAAGTTTTATTTTTACCTACAACATTTAGTACTCTACCACCTGAAGTAAAAAATTTGTTATCTACAAGTTTTGTCCCAGCGTGGAATATATGGACATTGTCAAGTTTAGCAACTTCTTCTAAACCAAAAATTTCTTTCCCTGTCTCATATTCACCAGGATAACCTTTTGATGCTAAAACAACACAACATGTGTAATTATTTTCAAAGTTAAGTTTTAAATTTTTAAGTTTCCCATCTACTGTATTTATAAACACCTCAAGTAAATCGTTTTGCAACAAAGGAAGTATTGCTTGTGTTTCTGGATCACCGAACCTACAATTAAATTCTAAAACATAAGGTTGTTCATTATCTTTGTTTAAATTTTCAATCATTAGACCAAAATATATCACTCCACAATAGCCAAGACCAGAATCTTTCACACCGAACAAAAAGTTTTTTATTATTTGTTCATAAATTTTTTCTTCTAACTTTCTTGATACAAACGTTACTGGTGAATATGCACCCATACCACCTGTATTTGGTCCTTTATCACCATCATAGACCTGTTTATGATCTTGAGAATGTGTCAAAGGAAGAATTGTTTCACCATCACAAAATGCTATAACTGAGATTTCTATACCTTTAAGTTTTTTTTCAATCACAACCTTTTCTGCTGACTTACCAAAAATTTTCTTTACCATCATATTGTATAAAGTTTGTTGTGCTTCTTCAAGGTTATCACATACTACAGCACCTTTACCTGCAGCAAGACCATCTGCTTTTATTACTACCCCTTCAGGATATTTTTTAAACATTTCATATAACTTGTTGTTTGCATCTTCATAATTTTCAGATACGACAAAATCAGCTGTTGGTATATTATATTTTTTCATAAATTGTTTTGCAAAAACTTTGCTCCCTTCAAGCAACGCTTGGTTTTTTGATGGTGAGAAAACAGGGACATTTTTTTGTTGTAAAAAATCTTTTATTCCATCAACTGATGGTTGTTCAGGTCCTACTACAACAAAATCAATTTTGTTTTGTTTTATAAAATCATAAATTTTGTCAAACTCTGTAAGTTTTATATTTGGTTCACATATAGCATCTTTTGAAATACCACCATTACCTGTGATACAATACAACGAAGTTAAATTTTTTGATTGTTTTAATTTCCATACAATTGTATGTTCTCTTCCACCTGAACCTAAAACTAATACTTTCATAAATTGATACCTCTTAATTAGTTAGTGTATTAGAGCATAAGTGATTAAGAGTATAAGTAAATAAAAGATAGATTGTATATTAGTTTTTATACAGAATAAAAAACCTGGGTCTATACTAAAAATTTGGAAACCGCTGAAAAACTATCTTTTTTCATCATTGCAGGCAATCACGCTAAAAGTCCCGCAAATTGCGGTCCCGCTACCTGCGGGATCGCAATGACAAATAGAAAAAATCCTTACAATGACAAAGGATACTTGTAATGTAGGAGGGACTTTCTAGTCCCGACCTCCCGACCCAGAACCACAAATTGCGGCACGGGACATTCTGCAAGATCGTAGTTGGAAAAACCCCTCCTATCCCACCATTGGCGAGATTTTTCTAGTAATTTCCAAATATTGTACAGAATGAAATTTGCAATTACTATAAAAAATTAAAACAATTGTTGATAAACTTGTTTAGTCCATTTTGGACCATAATATGATAATTTATATTTTTTTGCATAAAATTTCAATCTTGTATCTATAATTTTTTGGTATTCCAAATTTGGTGAAATTCTGTTTTTATACAAAACTTTATATTTTTCTACCAATTCTGGAAAATGTTGTAATAAAACATTAAAATATTTTTCTTTTTGACTTATTTTATTTATCTGAGTAATATTTTCTCTTAATGTTAAATATCCCCACCAAACATAACTACAGAATGCGTCTTTTAGTGCAGAAAAAAGTTTCTCAATACTATCTTTAGTATCTGTAATATATGGTAAAATCGGCATTACTGAACATCCACATGATATGTTATTAGAGTTAAATTCTTTCATACAATATAATCGTTCTTTTATTGACGACGAATATGGTTCAAAAACATTTTTTATTTTTTCGTCTGTTGTGATTATTGTTATTGATATGTTAACCCGTTCTTTAAACTTTTTTATCAGTTCAAGTTCGTCAAGAACAATTGTAGATTTTGTGAATATATGTATATTATATGGTGTATGCTCTAACAACAAAGAAAGTATTTTGTGTGAAAGTTTATATTTTTTCTCAACTGGTTGGAATGGGTCAGAAGATGTACCGAGATAAACAATACCAGATGAGTATTTTGGTAATAAATTATTAAGTTGTTTTATTAAAACATCAATAATGTTAATTTTTATTTCTACTTCATTAATAGTTTTTTCTTTAGAGTACTTTTCTGCTTGAACATAACAATAATTACATTTGTGAAAACATCCAAGATATGGATTTATTGATGATTCTATTTCGTTTGTATGCTGATTTATAGAAACATTAATTGCTGTTTTACAATTTACGATTTTTTCCATTTAACTGATTTGTGAGGTTATACATTATTTTTTCTAACTCTAAAATTTTATTCTTTATATTATCATATTCTCCTACATAAAAAGGTTCTCCGTATATGACATATGCTGTGGTAAAAGGTATCGGAATAACATATTTGTCCCAATTGTTTAGTTTTATTGCATTTTTTGCTACTACACGGACTGGAATAATAGGAAGTGCTGTTTTTTGAGCTAAAAATAATACCCCAGGTTTTACTTTAAATCCAGGTCCATGAGGGCCATCTACTGCTACTGCAACATTTTGTCCTTTGTAAAGCTTATCTAACAACACAAGAGTTCCAGATGTTGCTCCTTTTTTAGAAGTTGATCCACGGACTATGTCATACCCAAACTTTTTTAATATCCTTGTTTGTAATTCACCATCAGGAGAATAACTTGTCATTATAACAACATTTCGCCATTTATGAGTAAATACTAATACAAGTTGTTCTCCGTGAAAAAAAGCATAGATAACATTTTTTCTTAAATTTTTAATTTTATCAAAATTTAGTTGTTTTATTTTCAGTGTTCTGCAGATAAGTTGGATTACAAACCAAGCAAAAAAACTAAAAAAATTTAGTTCAAAAAAATTTATTATTTTTATATCTCTGATTTTTCTAAAAAAGTTTTTAACAGGATTCATTTATTTTTTTGTTTTAAACCACAAAGAATAGGTAATTTTTGTATATACGGGTAAGAGTTGGTTATTCTGTAGTTCGAACGAAACACCAATTTTTTCTGCAGAAAGAAGCTCTATAATATCTTTATACAACTCTTGTTGAACAAGAAATACACTACCAGGTTCAGTATTTTCTTCTGTTTTTTCTTTTAATAGTTTTATTACAAACTCTATTGCTGAATTTAAGTATTCGTGTAATAAAGTATCAGCAATAATTTTTTTAATTTCTTCAGCAGAAGACATAACAAACTCTTCAGCTTTAGTCCCAACAGTAGCAATACAAAATGTTATAGCAACAGTGTTTTTAGGTATCTGTAAATGTTTTATAATTTGATTAATTTTGTTATCTTTTATGTTATAAATTTCAACAACAACTGATGGTTCAATAATTTCTTCAAGTTCTTTTTCTATTACAGAAACTAAAGTTTCAATCTCAGGTGTAATTTTAACATTTTTTTCTTTTAAGTTTTCAAAAACATTTCTTAGTTTTAGGTCAAGTTTAAACTTTTTTATCTTCATTTCTGTTTTGATAAGTTATACTCTAAAACTAACGCTGAAGCTATAAATACTGACGAATATGTCCCAACTATAATACCAAAAACTAATGATAACGCAAAATCTTTTATTACTTGATTACCAAAAATGTACAATGACAACACAGCTGCTAATGTTGTTCCTGAAGTAAGTAATGTTCTTGTCAAAATTTGGTTAATACTTATATTCATAATTCTGTCTAACGATTCTTTACGTATAAGTTTTATATTTTCTCTGATTCTGTCAAAAACAACTATTGTATCGTTTATAGAATATCCTGCTAAAGTAAGCAATGCTGCTATAACAGCAATTGTTATTTCTTTACCTAACAAAGTTAAAAATCCAAGTGTTAAAAACACATCATGTGCTAATGCAACAACTCCTGCTACTCCCCATACTGAAGAACCAAATCTTATCCCAACATATACTATTATACCTAATAATGAAAATATGATTGCATACAACGCTTTTTTTGTAAGATGTTTACCAATAGTAGGTCCAACATATTCTATTCTTACAACTTCATATTGTATATTTTTTTCTTTTAACATATCTAAAATTTTCTTTGATTGTTCTTCTTCAGTTGATTTTATTTTTATTAAAAATTCTTTTGTTTGTTCTTCTGATGATACAATACTTTGTAATTCAACACCTTTTGTAAATCCTATCTCAGCTAAAATGTTTCTTAAATTCTCAATGCTAACATTTTTATCAAAACATTTTATCTGAATAATTGTACCACCAGTAAAATCTAACCCAAGGTTCAATCCTTTATTGACAATTAGTATAATAATTGTTGCAACAATACATATAGCAGACAAAATCATAAAATTTCGTCTTGGTTTTATAAATTCTATTTCTTTCATTTTTTTTCTCCTCGTATAAAATTTTATACCAATGAGATACGAAATTGTTAAATCTTACCACGCAACTTGCAGGAAGCATCTACAATTTACTTCTTTTTATATCAGCACAAGGTGCTGAAACTACTACGCAAAATTCGAGGTAGTCGCAGTCCCGCAGTTTGCGGGACTGCATATCTTTGTTCAGCAGAACAATACTACACTCTGCAGAACACTGAAAAATCCCGTCAATAGCTGGATAAGAGAGATTTTTTAACCTTAATCCAGCAATCTGCGGGATTGCCACGCTCCCCCGATTAAATCCGGGTCGCTCGCAATGACAAAAAAAGAGGGTTTTTCAGCGGTCTCCAAAAATGCGGGATCGCAATAACATCTTAGCAGCATAAGTAACTTTTCAGCAGCCGCCAAGTTACAGGATTGATAAAGAAAACACACCCCTTATTATCCCCTCTTTATAGAGGGGATGAAAACACACACCCTGTCCTTACAAACAACTTTCTCCTTATCCCGCCATCAGCAGGATTGATATAATAGAAGGGATGATGAATAAAATGTCATGTCCTCTCTAATAAGAAGGGACTTACAGGGGTGTGTATTCATTTTTTTCTATCCATGATTTTATTACACTGATTACACTTTCTGTGTTATATCTTACATCTTTTTCAAAAAACCGTAGTAGTTTTATCCCTAATTTTGCTAAAAATTTTTCTTTTTCTTCATCTGACGGCGTCCTAAAATTATGTGAATATCCATCTATTTTTATTACAAGTTTCAACTGAGGACAATAAAAATCTACAATATACTCTCCTATAGGTTTTTGACGATGAAAATCATATCCTAAAATCTGTCTTTTCTTCAAATATCTCCACAATATCGCTTCACCAATTGTAGCTGATTTCCTTAATTGTCTTGCTAAATGTTTTAGTTTAGGGCTGTAATAGATTTTCATAAACATACCACTTTGTTTTCTTCCTGTCCCGCGGTTTTGCGAGATTGATAAAGAAAACACACACCCCTGTTATCCCCTCTTTATAGAGGGGATGAAAAATAAAAACAAATATTAATGTTAGAAACAGGATATTAAAACAAAACTTTTTGTTCTAATGTAGTTTTTGATAGGATGTAATCATAAAATATTTTTGTCATAAACACTGCTGTGTATATGTTTGCAATAAGACCTATAAACATTGTTAGTCCAAACCCTTTTATAGGACCTGTACCAAAACCAAATAAAAACACTGTTGTTAACAAAGTTGTTAAATTGGAATCTATAATAGTAGTTAACGCACGTTGATAACCTAAATCTATTGCAACACGTAATGTTTTACCATTTCTTAATTCTTCTCTAATTCTTTCTAAAATCAGAATGTTAGCATCTACACCCATACCTATCATAAGAACAAGTCCTGCAAGACCAGGGAAACTCATTGTAGCTCTGAATGCAGTAAGAAATGATATTATAAGAAATATGTTTGTTAACATTGCAATATCAGCAATGATTCCTGAAAGTTTATAATAATAAATCATAAATAATAACACTACTATACTTCCGATTATCAACGCACGAATACCACTTTTTATAGAATCTTGCCCCAAGGTAGGACCTACTGTACGTTCTTCTATGATTTTAACAGGCGCAGGTAACGCACCTGCCCTTAAAACTGTAGCTAAAAATTTTGCTTCATCAATAGTAAAACTACCTTCAATAATAGCTCTTCCATCAGGTATCCTTGTTCTTATTACAGGAGCTGATTGCACAACATTGTCTAACACAATTGCTAAATGTTTATCTATATTAAGTTCAGTAACTTTTGCAAAAATTTTTGTCCCTTCAGGATTAAACTCTAAAGATACATATGGTAATCCTGTCTCAGCTCTACCTAACTCAACACGCGCGTTTGTAAGATACGCACCAGTAAGTTCTGGAGTAGATTTTACAAGATAAAACCCTTCTTCTCTACCAGCCATAAGGACATATCCTGTGGGTACCATTGAAAGTATACGTTGATCAGTTAACGCTTCTTTAGGTTTAAGACCTAACTCACGTACTTTATCTACAATCTTTTTATATTCTTCATCAAAATTTACTAACCTGAACTCTAACAACGCTGTTTTACCAATAAGTTCTTTTGCAAGTTGTGGGTCTTTAACACCAGGTAGTTGGATAGAGATCCATTTCTCACCTTGTTTTGTAATCATAGCTTCTGCAACACCGTATTGGTCAACACGGTTTCTTATAACTTCTACAGCACGATCTAACGCATCAGTTAAATCAACATTTTGTGGAACTTTATCTTTGTCTATTTCCAAAACAAAGTATACCCCACCTTTTAAATCTAACCCGAGTTTCAAAATTTTTTTCAATATCGGGTCTCGAGAAGATTCTTTTTGTAGCCGTTCTTGTGATGATGTAAAAAAATACCATTGTATCGTAGGTACAAGAAAGTATATACCTAAAACTATTATACATAATAATATGATTATCCGTGTTTGCAAGTTTTTCATTTTTGTTTTTTTTCTCCTTATATAACTTTTTGATTGTTTATTACAAGTTCAAATTTACAACCTAAATAATTTGCAGCACGACGACATATTACCATTCTTGGTAAAAAAATTTCAAAGTATTCAATAATGTTTGATATTGTAGTATTAATATCAAGATTCAACTTTATTATTTTTTTATCAGGCAAAACTTCTACAAAATTACGTTCTACAGCATAGTTGACTCTATCATGTATATCTAACGAAATTATTTTAGGATTTCTAACACGTGCTTTGTTAACATCAGATTTATCTGCTAAAATCAACGCTGCTGAAACAGGATTCATTGGTTCACCAATTTCTTCTTCATGGTTACCTATAGCAGAAATTATTAACGCAATTTCTTCAGCAAGCATTCCCATGTTGTCTAATATAGTCATTGCTAAAATTGCTGACGACTGCCCATGGTCGTTACGATTAATTATATTACCAATATCGTGTAAATATCCAGCAATAGATGCAAGTTCACATAATCGTTCTTGATAGTTTAAATATCGTAAAATATTACCTGCTAAATTACTAACATATGATACATGCCTGAACCCGTGTTCAGTATAACCAATTAAACCTAAATATTCGTTTGATGCTTCAATAAAATTTTTTACTACAGGATTGTTTTTTACTTCTTCAAGTGTAACAACTTTTGTCATTATTGTTGTATTGACTTAAATTTATCTTCTGTAACAACTTGTGAGACAGCAGATTTTAATACATTAATTTTAACATTTTCTGCTATTTTTATTTCTATTATATCACCTTTTATGTTAGTGATTGTCCCATATATACCTGAAGATAACAAAACATTATCCCCTTTTTTCAATTGTTCTAACATTTGTTTATGTTGTTTTATTCTTTTTTGTTCAGGTAAAATCAACATAAAATAAAATATGAAAAATATGACTATTATAGGTATCCATCCTGCTAAACCAGTTGATTGTGAAGCAGAACTCTGTCTAGCACATTCTTGCGCATATAATAAAGTAATAAACATTTGTTTATCTACCTCCTGTTTATAAATTTAACTACAAAAATAAAAAATTTATTCTCCAAATTCAAGCCTTGTAATTAAAAATTCTGGAATGTTTAACATTTTCATTTTTTGTTGTACTACAGAAATGTTGTATTCTACACGTTTGTATTCAACAGTTTTTTTGTCAGTATCAAAAATAACATAACATGATTTTGGGTTCCCATCTCGTGGCTGACCTACAGAACCTACATTTATAATATATTTTGTATCATTTTGTAGTTCAATGATATAATTATTATCTCTAGGAGTTTTTATATCTTCTTTACCAGATAAAAAATTAAACAAATACACCAGAGGTATATGTGTATGTCCACAAAAACAAACCTGTTGTTCAAAAAGTTTTATATTTGTTCTCAACAACTGTATTGTAAACAAATACTCATAGATGTTATCTCTTGGTGAACCATGGACAAACAACAAATTGTTTTCTACTATTTTTTGTGGCAACATATCTAAAAACAACAAGTTTTGTTGAGTTAAAATCTGCTGATTTATTATTACAGCATCTCTTGCATTTTCATTAAACCAAGACAAATCTGATTTTCCCAAAACACCCATATCATGATTACCTAATAATGATAAGATATTAAAACTTTTTACCAATTCAATACATTCGTTTGGACTTGGTCCATAACCTAATATATCTCCACAGCAATATATTTTGTCAACTTTTTCTGTTTTTATATCTTCAAGTACACACAATAATGCTTCATAATTTGAATGTATATCTGAAATAATAGCATATTTCATATTCCAACTTGTTGAAGTTTTATCATTGATGAATAAAAACCATTTTTTAACAACAATTCTTGATGTGTACCTTGTTCTACTATTTCCCCGTTAGATAAAACATATATATAATCAAAATCTACTACTAAATTTAATCTGTGTGTTATAAGTATTATAGTTTTGTTTTGGAACAATTTTTTCATTGTTTTAAGAACAACAGATTCTGATTCAGCATCAAGTGCAGAAGTTGGTTCATCAAAAATAAACACTTCAGGATTAGTAAGCAGTGCACGTGCTATTGCAATACGTTGTCGTTCACCACCACTTAATGAATAACCTCGTTCTCCAACAACAGTGTCAAACTTTTGTGGTAAACTTGAGATAAAGTCATATATATCAGCAAGTTTTGTTGCTTCAACAACTTCTTCTAAAGTAGCGTTTCTATTACCATAAGTTAAATTGTTCCATATAGTATCATTGAAAAGAAAGGTTTCTTGTATTACAACACCAAAAAGGTTTCTTAAACTTTTCAAAGAAAAATTTTTAATGTTTATATCATCAATTAAAATTTCACCTTTGTCAACATCATAAAATCTTAACAAAAGGTTTAATATAGTTGACTTCCCAGCACCTGACGGTCCTACAATAGCAATTTTTTGTCCTTTGTTTATCTTAAGATTGATATTTTTTAATATCAACACATCTTTTTTATAAGAAAAACTTACGTTTTGGAATACAATTTTATGTTCAAACTTTGCTTCTAAAGGATTAGTGTTTTCTATTACAGAACTTTTTTGTTGTAAAATTTCAGTTAATCTTTCAAGCGATACAACACCTTGTTGAAGTATAGGATTGATTTCAGCAATTCTTTTTATAGGTTGATAAAACGATAACGCGGTAGCTAAAAACGCAAAAAATGCGCCTGGTGTCCATTTACCTAAAATTACATCTCTACCACCTATCAGAATAATAACAGATACACCTATCGCTCCTATGAACTCCATAACAGGCGATGATAAAAATTCAGTCCTTGCAAATTTTTTTATTGCAATAAACACTTTGTTGTTAAAATTTTGAAATTTTTTGATTTCGTTTTCTTGTTGGTTAAACAGTTGTGTAACGAAAACAGCAGAAATACTTTCTTGTAAATTGTTATAAAGATTTGCAATTTCAGTTTGTGTCTTTTTTGAATAATGTCGTAATTTTTTTGTAAATATGTATACTGGGAATAACGCTATTGGTAACACAATTAAACTTAATATAGCAAATTTTACTGATAAATAAAACAATACAATTATGAGACCAAACATAGTAACAATATCAGTTACAATAACTGAAGGCGTTTTGGATAACATTTGATAAATGTTGTTAGTATCGTTAGTAAGTTTTGCTAAAGTATGTCCAGTAGTTGACCTTAACACAAAATAGTCAATAGATATATGTTGAAGATGTTTGAACACATCTTCTCTCAATTTTCTTATAGTATCGTTTGCTATATATACATTGATATAATTTTTAACATAAGTAAGAACACCTATAACAAGATATAAAATAGGTATCAAAACAACTATACCTGCAAGCATTTTTATATCTTTGTAATAAAAAACTTTATCTACAACAGGTTTTACTAACCACCTACTTGCAGAAGTAAGCCCACCAATTAATAACATACATATACAAGAAACAAAAAATTTTGTTTTATAACATTTTAGATATGAAAATAGAAATTTAATTTTGTTCATATGCATACTCTACAATTTTTTTTGCTACTGATAAAGAAACATCTTTATTATGTGACAACAAAACTTTTATTTTTTGATATTTATATAACAGTTCTTCTAATTTATAATTATTAGTCAATATATCAATTATATATGAACATATTTTTTCAATATCAATCTTGTTTTTTATAAATTCAGGGACAACATCTTCATTAAGCAACAAGTTTGGTAAAGAAATATATTTTACATAAACAATTTTTTTTAATAATAAATACATCAAGGTTGGTAAATTATATACAACTACTGTAGGGATATTATAAAATATATTTTCTAAGACAACTGTTCCACTGACGGATACTGCAAAACATATCTCTTTTCTTAAATTATCTTTTTGTGTATTCATCTGGATATATTTTTGATAACTTTCTTCTACATTATCTTTGACAATATTTTCATAAACTTTTTTATATTTTTCAAAACCAAAAATTACAAACTTGTATTGTTCTGAATAATTTTTTATAAAATTCTGTACTATTTTCAACATAACTGGTAAATTCCATTTTATAACTTGTTTTCTACTGCCTGGGAAAACTCCTATTATATTTGTTTTTTGATATGTTCGTATATCTTTAATAATATCAGTAATTGGATGGCCAAAATAAAATGATTTTATCCCATAAGAAGAAAATAGTTGAGGTTCAAACGGATATATATTTATTACAAAATCAACATATTTTTTAATTTTTTTAATTCTGTATTTTCTTGACGCCCATACTTGTGGTGTAATATAATATATTGTTTTTACGCCCAATTTTTTTGCTATTTTTGCAACACGAATATTGAAACCATAATAATCCATAAGAACAACCAATGAAGGTTGTTCTTCTTTTATCGTATATTTAATTTTTTTGGCAAGATTAACAAATTTTATAAATTTTGTAAAAGGTGAGAAAAACCCGTGTGCGTCATAACTGACTAAATCTACAACAAACTTGTCAGCAAAACTTTTTGATTTTCCCCCACCAACAACAATAGTTTTTGTTTGTGGTGAGATTTGTTTTATATTTTTTAACAATAACGATAAATAGTTATCAGCAGACCTGTCCCCACAAACAAAAAGTATTTTGTGTTCTTTCATCCGAGCTTGAGTTGGTTAACAATATCAATTGCAACTGACAACGCTTTTTTTGCATGATAACCTGTTACAACAGGTTTTTTATTTTCTATAATTGAATTTATAAAACTTTGTAGTTCAAGTTTTAATGGTTCATCTTTTTTTATTTTTGGTTTTATAAGTTCAATTTTTTGTACATCTTGTGATATAACCTTTTTATAAACTTTTGCATTTTGTCGCATAAAATCTACTGATATATAACTATTTGATTGAAAAACATGCATTTTTCTGTATTTGTTTAACGATATTCTTGATGCGGTTAAGTCACAAATACAACCATTATCAAATCTTAATCTTGCTTTTACAATATCTTCTTTATCTGTGAAAACTTTTGCTCCATATGCTTCAACAGATTTTAGATTACTTTTTGTATATGAAAGAATTATATCAATATCATGTATCATTAAGTCAAGTACAACACCAATATCTCCAACTCGTGGGTCAAAACTGCTTAACCTTATAGATTCTATAAACTTTGGTTCATAAACATAATCCTTAATTGCTTGAACTACAGGGTTAAACCTTTCTACATGACCAACTTGTAATACAACATTGTTTTGTTCAGCAAGAGTTACTAATTCTTCAGCTTCTTCTATAGTTGTAGTTATAGGTTTTTCAACTAAGACATGTTTTTTTGCTAAAATTATATTTTTTGCTATATGATAATGTAATTTTGTTGGAACAACTAAACTTACTGCATCAACCTTATCTATTATTTTTTTGTAATCAGTACAAAATTCAACATCAGGATAAAGTTTTTTGTATTTCTCAATTTTTGTTTTATCAACATCAACAATTGATACAAGATTAACTATATCTTTTATTGAATAATATATTCTTGCATGATGTTGACCAAGATTGCCTATACCTATCACAGCAACATTTATTTTTTTCATATTCCATATAATGGTATATTTAAATTTTTAGTTTTTTCAACAACTTTTTGTTTATCAAGAATTAATGTTTTTTCTGCTTCTACAGCAACAACTTTTATTTTTGCTTTTGATAACACTTTAACAGTTTTTGGACCTATTACTGGAAGGTCAAACCGCATATCTTGGTTAGGTCTTGCTACTTTTATAACATAACAACCTTCACCAGCAATTTTTTTTGCTCTCAAAATACAATTATCAGTACCTTCAATTGACTCTACTGCAACTACAATTTTGTTCTTCACAACTACTGTTAGTCCTACATCAACTTCTGCTAAACGTTTTGCTACATTGTATCCAAAACTAATGTTATCAAAATCTTCTTTATTAAGTTTAAGACCATTTATTTCTCCATGTTCAGCAAAACTTTTTTTTAAGTATTTATTAATAGGTTCTATATTTATCCCATATTCTGCAAACTTTGTTTCAAGAGCATAAAAAATTTCCATTGCAGAATTTTTTATAAGTTTATTAAAAAATAATTTTGTATCTTCACTTATAGGATTATTTTTTTGTAACAAAATTTTATGAGGGATATATCCTAACAACAAGATATTTTTTACATTGTTGTTTACAAAAAAGTTTATTATTTCATTTAAACTCCATTGGTTAAGCAAACAAAATTTTTTAGCAGATTTTAACAAATTTTTTGAAACATATTTTTTAAACCCAACAATATAAAATTCTTTGTTTTTAACTTCATTAACAAAAGTTTGTGGTAACAATCCGAACCCTGCTATAATACCTAAAGATGAAACATTGGTATTCATTTCTTCCTTGGTATCCTGCATATACCACGTTTTGAAGTTTTTATAAATTCTATCATATATTTTACTTCTTCAGGATAATTATTTTCTGATTCTATTTTTTTTATTGCTTCAGAGAGAGGTAGTTTTGACCTAAACAATTTTTTATATACTTCTTTAATTTTTTTAATTTTTTCTCTATTAAATCCTTTTCGTTTTAAACCAATTATATTAACTCCACGAAGTTCAGCTCTATCCCCAGCTACTATAACATATGGTGGAACATCTTTAGAAACCATTGCACCACCACCTAACATGGCAAGTTTACCAACACGGGTATATTGATGTATAGCAACTAACCCACCTATATTTACCCCATCTTCAATACTAACATGCCCTGCAAGAGTTCCACAATTTGCAATTATTACATCATTACCTACTTTACAATCATGAGCAATATGAGAATATGCCATAAGATAACAATTATTTCCTACAGAAGTCATCTTTGTAACAGTCCCACGATGTATTGTCACAAACTCTCGTATTACACAATTTTCACCAATAACAGCTAAAGTTTTTTCACCTTTAAATTTTATATCTTGTGGTAATGTTCCTATACAAACACTATCAAAAATCCTTGTATTTTTTTTAATAATAGCATATTCAATTCTACAATAACTCCCGATTTGCACATTTTCTTCTAAAACACATTCAGGTCCTATAATTGTATAAGGACCGATTTTTACTGATGAATGAACTACAGCAGAAGGATGTATAATTGCAGAAGGATGAACATTTTGTTGGACTATTTGTGATTCAACTTCAACTTTTTGTTTACTACTTACTTCTTCTCCTTCTACTAATACAAACATAAATTCAGATTCAGCTACAATATTGTTATCTACATATGCAGCGCCACGAACCTTACCTACACGTTCTTTTGCTTTTACTACTTCTACCCTCAGTTCAAGTAAATTTCCTGGACGGACTGGTTTCCTAAACTTTGTTTTTTCAATAGACATAAAATATGCAAATTTTCCTTGTAAATCTGGTCTGAAAAGATACAATACACAAGCAGTTTGTGCCATACTTTCTATAACTAAAACCCCCGGCATTATAGGATTTCCAGGAAAATGTCCTTTAAAAAAATCTTCGTTTCCACTTACAAACTTATATCCTACAGCAGATTTTTCTTTTTCAAGGATTTCTACTTTATCTATTAAAAGAAAAGGTTCTCTATGCGGGATAACTTTTTTAATGTCTTCAGTATCTAATATAATTCGTTCTGTATCGTTAATAATAGTAGTATTATTTGTGTCAAAATTTTTCATTTTTAAAAATCCTCCTATTTCATGAATAATAAATTGTTTTTAACAAATATTTACAAAACTCAATATTAGTATAATGTGAAGGATTAACAATTTTAAATTCAGCATTAAAATAAGTATTTGTTAGTGATAGATCTCCTAAAAAATCTAATATTTTATGACGAAGAGGTTCGTCATCTTTATATTTTACAATCTCGGGATTAAGTATTTTATCATTGTCAATTATTATAACATTATTTAAATTACCACCGCGTCCTAATCCTTTCGAACGTATTTTTTCTACATCTTCAAACAAACAAAAAGTTTTTGCATATGCGATTTGTGAAACAAAATTTTCAGGAGTTATCTCAATAGATAATTCTTTATTATTTAAAAATTTAGATTTTGAAGTTAAAATTTTACAATTTACTATAAATTTTTCAGATGGAATAATCTCATATGAAGAATTATTGATATTTATTTTAATAGGTTTATTAACTTTGACAAATTTTATTTCTTTTTGTGTATCAACAATTCCACAAGAGATAATTTTATCAACAAAAGATCCAGCACTACCATCCATTGTAGGTATCTCACTACCATATACATTAATTTCTATTCCAATAAGATATAAACAATATATAGTTGACAATAAATGTTCAACTGTAAGAATTTTTGTTTTTTTATTACCTAAAGAAGTAGCTTGTGTAGTATCAACAACATTTTTAACATCTGCTGATATAGATTCTTCGTTTATAACAAATTTTATGCTCGATATTTTCTCGTCAGGTTTTAAAACAATTCTTGAAACTTCTCCAGTATGTATTCCTGCACTTTCAAACTCTACCTGTGAAGTTAATTTTTTATACTTCATTTTTTTACTTTATTTTTTTTAACACTTTTTCTGTAATATCAATTTGTGCTTCACCATACAAAATTCCAGATTTGTCTATTACAACATTTAATTCTTCTTGTTGTGCAATTTGTTTTATAATTGTATATAATTTTGCATATATTTCAGATTCAGTTTTTTGTTTCATTTTATCTATTTCAGATTCGATTTCTATTTGTTTTTGTTTAACTATTTCTCTTTTTTTATTAATTTCTTGTTCAAGTTGTTGTAAATTTTGTTGTTTAGAAGTAATACTTTTATTAATTTGTTCAATTTGTTCTGTTTTAGAATCTGTAGTGTTTTGTACAACATCTGTAGAACTAATTACTTCTGAAGTAGATATTATTACATTATTTGTAGATGTTATTTGAACAAGTTGTGTATTAAGCTGTTCTATTTCAGTATTTATACTAATTTTTTGTTTTATTAAATCTTCTATTTCTTTTTCTATAGAAACAATTTCAGCCATTTTATTTTGTCTTAACACATCTATATCTTGTTGTAATTTTTGTGTTAACGGATATTCATTTAAAATTTTGTCCATATCTATGATACCTATACGAATTACAGTAATATCTTTTGTAGGTATTTCTATACTTAGTAATGATTGAGATAAAACTGATAAAAAAACTGTAAGGAGTATATATAAACAAAAATTTTTGTTATTCATAAATTTTTACCTCAATTTAATTTAATTGGAGAGCACTGAAATCCCTCTTTTTTCGTTATTGTGATCCCACAAGTAGCGGGACCTCAAATTGCGGGACTTCTTGTCCCGCCGAAAGCGGTAACATCTTAGCGGCATGAGTGGTCTTTTTTCAAAATTCTCTAATTTATGAGATGACAACCAAAATTGATATTATAACTCAACCACTAAAGTGTATGTCTACCACTTCTCTGAACTTATAACTCATAACTCTGAATTCTTTCTCACTTTTTACCTTCAAAACATTTGTCCTAATGTGAACCAGAAACGTAATGGATCATCACCTTTTCTTGGGTTCAACGCCCATGCCCAATCAAGCCGTATTGGGAACACTGGCGTTGTGAATCTTATCCCAAAACCTATTGAATGTTTAAGTTTATTATCCCAAAGATCGTATTCGGTCCATTTTTCAGTTGCACCTATTGTAAAATCAATTTCATTAAATTCGTTCCATGAACCACCTATATCATAAAAAATAGCTCCTTGTAGTATAGTTCTTTTATTTTCTTGTACGATAGGAAATTTATATTCTGTATTAAACACAAACATTATTCTTCCACCATTTTCTGGAGCTAACATTCTATAAGCATATCCTCGGACAGTTTCCGCACCACCAACATAAAATTTTTCATATTTTGCATTTTCTAAATCAAAACCTTCTATTTCTTCAATATACCCTAAAGTTGTATTAAAAGACAAGACAAATTTCCAAAAAGTAGGTATAAAAACAGATGAACGTATAGTTGGTTTATAATACTTCACATCTCCACCTAAAATTCCTAAACCAGCAACTTGGATAGACAAAGATTGTCGTGTTCCTCTTGATGCATCAAATATATTATCTCTTGTATCATATGCAATTTGTGATATAACAGATGAAGTAAGTTTTTCTCCATTAGGAACATCTTCTGGAAATTTTGTATCAAATATGATAACATTTTCGTATGAATACGAAAATAATAAACTGAAAACATCAGATATTCTTGGTCCTAATCGTAGTTCAAGCCCTTGTCGTTCTTCATTATAAGCATTAGGGTTAGTAGAGTATTCTCTGATTCTGGTTAAATCATACAATGAGACACCTAAAGAAACAGGTTTTTGTAAAAACCAAGGTTCTGTCCATGAGATCTCATAATTTTTTCTTCTTTGACCAAACTCCCACAATAGATTTAACCTTTGTGCTCTACCAAAAAGGTTCAAATAAGATACTTGTAAGTTTCCAACAAGTTGGTCTACAGTAGAATACCCTGCTCCAGCAGACAACATCCCAGCTCTGCCTTCTTTTATGTTAAACACAAGGTCCACTGAAGTTGCTGTACTACCAGGTTGGAAATCAACATTAACTTCGTCAATAAAACCTAAATTATAAATTTTTTCAATACTTCTTCTAAGTTTTTTACTATTTACAACCTCACCTTCTTTTAAAACAACTTCTCTTTTTATTACAAACTCTTTAGTACTTTGTAAACCTTCAATATAAATATTATCAACATATATTTGTTCCCCTTCTTCAATTTTAAACATTACAGATATAGTATTTGAATCAATATCTTTTTTAATATCAGGTTCAATTTTTGCTTGAAGATATCCTTTCTCAGCATAAAGTTCAGCAATTGATTGTATTGATGATTCAAGATCTGATTGTTTAAAAGTTTTACCTTTTTTTAGAATGATTACTTTAGATATTTCTTTTTCTGAATAAACATTATTACCAGTAAATCCATAATCTCTAATTTTGTATTTTATACCTTCTTTTATATTGAGTACAATTTTAACTTTTTCTTGGTCAATTTGTTCAACCTGTGGTGTTGAAACTTCAACATCGTAAAACCCATTATTTTTATAATACTCAACAATTTTTTGTATATCAGAGTTAAGTTTTGTTTCTCGGAATGGTTTTTTCTTTTTTGTTTCCATTAAAGAAAGAATTTTTCTTTTAGAAAAATTTTTATTTCCTTGTATTTCAATTTTATCTACAACAATTTTCTTACCTTCATTTATAAGGAATATTATATTGATTAAATTTTTTTCAGAATTTAAAATTTCTTCAGTATCTATAGTAGTATATACATACCCTTTTTCATCATATAAATCATAAATTTTTGTTTTACTTTCTTCTAATTTTGTTTTTGTAAAAAATTCTTTTTCTTTTAATGTAATTTCATCTTTAATTTTTCCAGTAGAAACTTTTTTATTACCACGAACTTCAATTTTTTTAACTAATGGCCGTTCATAAAATTTAAAAACAAGTTTTTTTGTTGCAGTATCAAACTCTACTTCAACATTATCAAAGTATTCTGTAGACAAAAGTTCTTGTATATCATCACTCAAGTTTGCAGAAACAAAATAATCACCTTTCTTAGTTTTTATTTTATTTTTTATTTCTGAAGGTTTCACATTTATCAAACCATTAAACACAATTTCTGATATACGTTGAGCAAAAACTGATGCTTGTTCTAATACAATACATAATAAAATTATAATTATTAAGTTTAATTTTTTCATAATTTTTAATTTTTACAAAAATTTGATTTAAAAAACAAGGTAAGATACTAAAATAAAATTTTTAGTTTAAAATATAGTTTTTTAAATAATTTTTAGGTTGTGATAAGATTTTTAAAATTTTACTCCTAAAGATATAAAATGTAAATTGTTCAAATTAAACTGATCAGTTGAAAATGCGTATATAATACTAAGTTTAGTTATATTTACACCAATACCAAACGAAAATTCTTTGTTGTTAACACCACAACCTAAATATAAAAATTTACCAATTGTATATTGAAGTCCGAGGTTTAGATTAAAATCTTCTGATTCTAAATTATATATTATATCAGTAAGTATATTTATAGGTTCTATAACTTTATAACTCCCAGCTATACACAACCTTATTGGTAAAACATCGTTCCCTATAACACCTACTAAATTTTGAATTTTAGCACCTACAGATAAGTTTTCTTTTATATTAGATATTACACCAATATCAGTAGCAAATCCATTTCTTGAATAATTGTTCATATTATCAATTAAAACTTTTAAATTAAGACCAAAATTTACATTTTGTATTTCTTTACCAAAAGATAAAAATATACTATTTACTTGATAGCTGAATTCATCTCCTTTATTCATTTCTGAATCATACTGATTAATTTTCCCTACTCCTGAGTTTAACACACCTAACCCTATTGTTATAAATTTTATCGGCACAGCAATACCTATAGAATTAAGAATTCTATCAAGTGAAAGTAATCCTACTGTAGTTGTTAATTCTAACTTTTCTAAATTTGCAAGTCCAGCAGGGTTGTAAAAAACACTGTTAATATAACCACTTACTGAATTATATGCTCCACCACAGCTTATAGGTTTTGCTCCTACTGGCAATTTAAAAACTGATAACGCATCGGTTGTTTCTGCACAATAACCAATGTTTGATACTAAAAGTAAAAGCATTATAAATGTTGATAGTAATACTACATTTTTTTGTTTCATTTTAATAAAATCCTCCCTTTTTAAACAAAATTTTTATTCTCTTTAATTTTCATTTTTTCACTTCTTTTGCGCACCCTAAATCCCGCTATGGCGGGATAAAGGGTGCGACTACTACTTTTTTCTTATTTGATAAAAGAAAAATTTATTCTTTAGATGTAATAGCAATTTTTATAAACTTGCGGACAGATTGAGTCCCATCAGTAGCATAAATTTCTGCAAAATATACACCATCAGCAAGATATTTCTTTGATTTATCTTCAGTACCGTTCCATTCAAACGTGTTTGTAGGACCAGAACCAGACGAATAAACCATTTTTGGACCCAAAGTTGCTACTTTGTCACCAGCAAAATCGTAAATGCTAATAGTTACTTGAGCGTCTTTAGCAAGATTTGGCACAATTGTAGTATATCCTTTTCTTGGATTAAACGGATTAGGATAACTAAATGGTTCTTCATCAAACACAAGTTGTGTTGCAGCATTAAACTTTATAGTTTTTATAGTTCTTTGTCCTTGTTGATTTCTTGCAGAAACAGTAAGTGTATGTTCACCTTGTTTAAGATTAATTGGTAATCTTGCGACAAGCCGTGCTGAAGTTGGTGTTAAAGTATTGAATGCTTGTTCATCATCAGTATTATCATCATCACGGCCACCTTTTTCATCAACACGTCCATCAAAATTGTTGTCAATACCATCAGATGCAGCAATGTTTGTTATCATATTTGTATAATCGACACCATTAATATCAATTTTTATTTCAGCGATACCGCTAAACTTGTCATTTGCTTTCACAGATATCAAAGGATTCACAGATGAAGAACTGTTTTCTTTTGGTGATTCAATTTCTATCTCAGGAACAGAATCTATCTCCATTATAGCAAACGCTGATAAATGGTTTGTTACAAAACTTATTTGGTTTGCAGAAGTGTTCAAAGAAACATTTGTAATTCCTTCAGAAGACCATATTTGTTTTTATTCATCCCAGTATGCAATACCAAGTTTGTCTTCGTTAAGATTAGCAACATCAATATCAGAATAGTTCATATTGATATTTATATATGTCCATTGTGGCAAAGTTTTTATGTTATTACTTAATTTAATTTCATAACAAAGTCCAGTTGATTTTAACAACGATGATTGTGATTGAGGTATATTTGGCTGAATTTTTTTGAAACAAGTAACGATGCTGAAATTGCCAATGATGTGCCACTATATGATATTGATGTAACATAGTCATGATTATAAAGATATGGATAATTTGATGGTTGTGAAATTGATACTGGCACAACTTCTGATATAGATGTTCCAGAAACAGTTTCTGCTTCTGCTGAAACCCAGATTTTGCATGGATTAGATGTAACTCCTAAATAGTTTTCTATTTTTACATTACCAGTATAAGTATTTCCACTTCCTTATGTTGAAACAACTTTTGTTATATAATTTTGTCCATCATAAACTAAGAACCTCAATTTTGGTGGTGAAGCCAACTCTTCTTTTGCAACAACTTCATATGTAAGTGTAACATCGTTGTTATCAAACATCGCATCTTTTAAACCTAATGATATGCTATCAGATTTTTTTGAATAATATGTTTTATATCCTGTATCACTTACTTTGATAACCACAGTTATAACAGGCGCTTTTGTTTCATCTACATTGTTGAACATATCTGTTGCAATAGCACGAAGTTGGTATATCCCAGCGGGAAGCACAGATAAATCTGTTGGTGAAAACCATATTTTCCCTATATTACCATAAGTAGCTGATGCAGATGTTTGAACAGGTAAGTTTATCCACGGGTTAGTATCGCTTGCAACACGATATTGAAACAATACATTTTTAATATTAGCATAAATAGTTTGTGCCCATACATTTGTGTCGTTTAGATTATATACCACAGCGATTGGTACTGAAGTATCGTTAAAAGAAATATCAATTTGTTTTGAATACTCAGGTTGGTATGAATAATTACCAGCTAAATCTGTTGGTACTACACGGAACTTAAGTGTAGTAGGTTGGACAAGACCATGTGCAATACAATCCCATCTTGTTTCTTGTAATCCGACAGTGTTTGGAGTAAGAGTAGATTTTATCAAAGCAACAAGTCGTCCATTTGTTGTTTCACTTACACTGACCCAGTTATTATTTGACGGGTCAAGATATTGTAATTCCATAGATTTTACATCAGTATCATAAGTTTTTGCATAGATAGTGAATAGTTGTGAACAATCTATAGTTCCTGTTGGTGAGACAGAAATCTCTGATATTTTAGGTATAGTAGAATCAATTACTATAGGTAATATCTGAGGATTTGTATCAATATTACCATCATCATCAATTGCTACTGCTCGGAGATAGTATATCCCTTCAGCAATAGTTGGTGACCAGAAGAAATTTATAGTTGATGCAGAATTTTGTTCTGATATAGTATTCCACACACCAGCTGTTGAAGTAGAGTATTGTAGTTTTACTGTTCCACCATCTAAGTTTGATACATTTACTTCAAACTGTGTAGTCCCTATACCAATATAATTGAACAATGCAGTATTTGGGTATGACCAATCTGTTGTTTTAGTGTTCCTATATCTGTTTATAACAGCAACTGATGGTGTCTCATCTTTTACTGAAACAGATATTGTTTATGAAACAGAATTTCCAGCTGTATCATATAATATCACTTTTATATTACCCGTTGTGTTATCAGTATTAGTAGGTTTGAATGAACACAGATAATAATATGGTTCTGTTTCAGTCCCTTTACCACCAGAAACAGTAAATACAACACCGTTATTTGGTGAAAGTTCACCTGAGATACCTGATAAAGTAAATGCAGCAGTAGAAACGTCTGTATCTAAAGTTTCAACTTTTAATATATATGTTTTACCAGAATCAAGCGATGTAACAGTAGTTGTCCCGTCAAATACAGAGAAAGATTTTATTTGTGGTGCAGTAGCATCAACTACAACTTTTACCACATCTGATGGTTCAGAACAATCAGGTGGTGTAGTGAACGATATTGTCCTGAAATAATACATTTTTTCTGCAAGTGTCTGTGGTATAACAAAATTAAAACTCCATCCGTCAGATTTTGATGTATCTATTGAATGATTTATCCAGTTTTGTCCATCTTCAGAGTATTGTAGAATGACTGAAGAAACATAAGTATCATTAGCAACAGATTTTATCTGTAATGTACTATCTGGTTTTACTTTTTGTCCATCAGTAGGTTGTGTTATAACAGGTTTGTTAGGTTTTGCGTTTATATAAGATATTGATATAGTTTCAGGTGTATCATCTTCTTGACCAAACTTATCAACAGCAACTGTTCGTATTTGGTAGTTGCCATATTGTAACCCAGCCAAATCCCATTCATATGCAAACTTAGACACAGGTATATAGTTTAATGAATAATTTAAATATCTTCTTGGGTCATAATACTGTATAGTTTTATCACCTTGAGGTGTTGTAAAAACAAACTGGTAAGTATAAGTTCCTATATTTACAAAATATACTGTAGAATACCAAACATTACCAATTTTTATCATATAAGTATCATAGCTGTTGCAGTTATTACCTGAAGTAAAATCTAATTTTATTTCAGTAAATGTACTGAATGAAACATTGTTCATTAACTGCATATAAGGTAGTTCTTGTTCATTTAATATAAAAGTAACAGTTGTCCCTGTCATTATATCATTTTCGCCGATATCATGCCATTCTGTTTCATCTGATTTTTTATACTGAAATTTAACTTTATTAACATTGTAGTTGTTACCAGAAAATGTTGCATTTAACAAAAGTTTTGTTTGTGAAACAACACTTGCATCTTTTAAATATAACTGGTTAGCAGTATCAATTTTTGTTTTTGGTTTTAATGGTGATGATAAATATATTCTTGCATAACCATCATCAGTAATATCAGCAGGTGTGTAGGTATTACCATTAGTATCAGTTGCAACAATTCTTATATCATAATATGTATTTGTTAGTAAATCTACTGCATTAAATACTACTTCCCATACAGGATTTGATCCAACGGTCTGTTGTGTTTTAACACAAGGAATAGAAGTCCATTTTGTTGAAGTTGACATTTTATATTCAAAACTTACAGGAACTGCTTCATCAGGGACTGTTGTGCGAATGATATTAAAATCATATTCATTAGTCGGAGCTTGATAAACAACAGGTGTTTGTGTTTTTATCCCTAAATTACCACTACCAGTTGAAGTATATGTAGTAGTTAACCCTACAACTACATAATTTTGTAAAGTTTTAATCTGATATATAGTAGTTTTAGGCGGTGTTTGGTCAGTTACATTTAAAGGTAAAGCATATAGTTCTGAAATATCAGCGTTTAATGGATAAACTTTTATATTCTCAGCTTTATCTTTTGCAACAAAGCCATAATGAATAGTTCCTTTAACACCGCTAAAAGTTAAAGTTTTGTTATAAATGTTAACAGATTCTGCTGACATATTGTATTCATACTCTTCTCCGTCAATCCATACAACAAGTTTTACTGCATCAATAGATTTTTTCACGCCTATATTGTCAACAACAGAAATTTTGAACAAAGTTGGTGTCTCAGAACCTGTTTGAGTAGGAACTGTTATTGTTGATATTGTAGGCGATGTTGTGTCATAATAAAAACTTCTTGTTATCCAATCTGAGACATTCCCAGCGTTATCTTTAACTTTGTATTTCACTTGTATCTCTCCATCGTCAGAACCGTTTGTAGCAAACACTCTTGCAAGTTGGACACATATTGTAGCGGAAGAAGTGCCGACCCGACTTCTTTGTGGTAAATACACCCAATTTTCTTGTGTCCCTTTAGTAACATGAGTTATAACAATTTTATCTGCTGACGATGTTGTATAACTTACATCAAGACCACTGCTGTAATTATTAACTTTAATGTCGTCTAACCTTAAAGTAATAGTTCCGCCTTTAGAACTGAAATAATTTGCATTAAGCACAATATTTTGTAATGGCCAGAAATCTTTTGGTTTAGAAGGATAAGAATAAGGATCTTGTGGGTTTGTCCCAGCAAGTTGTTCATCAATATCAGAATATCCGTCGTTGTCTGAATCTTCTGATACAGGTTTTGTTGTATCAACATAAAAACTCCAGTTATAAGTTAAGTTATTACCAGCATTGTCATACAATTCTAACTTTACAGAGTATTGTCCATCAGAAAGAGAAGATTTAGGTAGATATTTTATAGTAGTTGTAGAAGCATTAACTTGTATAGTTGAGTAGACAACTTCAGAATTGTTAACATAAAGTTTTGTTTTTGTAAAATCAATCCCAGAAAGTATCTCTTTATCAAATGTGTCATCAACATCTATACTTATAGTAGGTGTAGAGTAAGAAAGAATAACATTGTTTTTTGGTAACGCGTTATAATAATGAGGGTCTTTATCATCAAACTTAAATACTTGTGGTTGAGAAAAAGATATGTTGCCAGCTTTATCTTCAGCGGCAACTGCCCAATAATACTGTTGTATCCCAGCTTGTGGATAATTATTGGACTATGAGTCACTACTATACCCCCATACTGTAATAATGGTATTAGAAACCCATCTATATCCTAGGTCAGAGTTTGTAAGAAAATCTTCAACTATATTACAAGTAGAAAAAATAAGATAATATGCTGATATATTTGGTTCATTTACTTCACTCCATGAAAGTTGTGGAGAAATAGGACCGATCCAACTTCCAGCAGATGGTGATAAAATCACAGGTGTAGAAGGTTTTGTCCTGTCAATGAAACAACGGAACGAACCGTCAAATTCTGTTTCATTCCCAGCAGCATCACGAACTTTTATTTTTAATGGTATAGCAGTTGTAGGCGAGTTAACTGTTGTTTGTATTATAGTATAATTAATACTGAACTCGTTTGGACCTAATGAACCTAAATAAAAAACAGATTTTATATTAGACGGGTTACCTCCATCAATACCTGCAGTGTCTAAAATAATTAAATTGTTGAGAGGTACAATACCATTGTTTGTCATTGTAGAAGTACTTTCAGCAAGTCTAATTTTTATATTTATATCATTGTTAGCATACGGATTATTAGCATCAGTTGTAGTGGTATAAATATTGTAAGTATCATAATTATAAACAGTAAGTGTAGTCCCGTTTTCAGGATTTAGCGAATATGCAGCAACAAGTTGTGGTGGAAAAGTATCAGCAGCAAGTTTAGTAAATGTAGGCAATGATGGTGTTTCAGTATTACCATTAATATCTAAAACTAAATCTCCTGGTAATGTTCTTAAAGAAAATTGGTCGTTGTTAGTAATCTGTCCCGATGTTTTTATACAAAAATATAATGTATACCATACATTAGTAGAAGAACCAACATTTTTTCTGTTACCTCCAGTAAACTCAAAATATATTTTCCAGTATGGAGTACTGGCCTGTACTCCTGAAGAAATAAGTACTGGTGCTAAATCAACTAAATTTTCTTTAGAACTACCATCCCAAGTTGTAGTGGACGTGGTAGTATAATTTCCACTTTGGTCATCATGGAACAATCTTATACTTGATATATCTTCAAAAAAATCAAAGTTTGATAGATCTCTTATAGTAATTGTTGCTGCAGTTAATACATAATTCTCATTACCTGTATCTGTAGATATATCAATTTTACACAAAGGTACCCAATCACTATTGGCTTTAACAACTGAAGGTAAAGGAACTGTAGTATGTGCATAACTTGTTGTTTTACCAACCATGTCACGGACATATATTTCAAAACTGAACATATATGATGATGTTGTTAAAACAAACATAAGTACTACTACTACTTTTTTAATAAATTTCATTAGGTTTATACTCCTACTTATTTTTTAATTTTTAAATTATGTTCAAATTTGTTAAAAAAAAACATAAAAGTTTTATCAAAAAAAATAATAAAAATTCATTATTCTTTGTCAACTCAATGTGAGATAAATCACATTCATTAATTTTTAAATTAATATAATTAAAACTAAAAATTTACTTAATATATAAACAAATGCTTAGTCGCTATAAGATAAGACATAAGGGAAGAGAAAAATGTTCCCTGTATGAAGAATATAAAAACTAAAATTAGATTGGGCGCGGAGGGATTCGAACCCCCGACCAACGGATTATGAGTCCGCCGCTCTGCCAGCTGAGCTACGCGCCCGTATCAGTTAATAGTTGATAGTTAATAGTAAAAGACAGAACATCAAATACAAGATTTAATTTTCAGTTTCAATAGTTCGTACAGTTTTTTTCCACTCAATTTTATTTTTAAACATAGATGTTATAAATCCGTATGTATATGGTAAAACACCAAAAGTTGCTGCTACTGGTGTTAACAGAAATGTGAAATACTCTTTTATTTTTTGTAGTTTATTATTACCATTATTATTTTTTGATATAAGATAAATTTTTTTAATAGCATGATTGTAATAAACAACAAGGAATAAAATATATCCTATATTCATAAAAGCTAAAATTATGTTTATATTTGATGGCAGGATTATATGTGATATACCAAATAATGAAATAAAAATAAAACTTATCCCGCTTACTATACAAATCTGTCCAATAAACCATGGCAGAATGCCATAGAATAGTAATAAACAAGATAATAGAAATCGTTTTTTTAGAAATCCTTCTTCTGTTAATAAATTTTTTAATACTTGGACATAACCTGAAGCCCATCGTGTCCTTTGAACAAAATAAGATTTGTAATTAGGAGGTGTTTGTTCTGTAGCAATATATGGCATAAATTCTGGCCACACATTTGTTTTAATATATAATCTACAACCTAACTCTAAATCTTCAGAAAGAGCGTCTTTGTTAAATCCAGAAACTTTATGAATAAGTTGTGGTCCTATAAAAAAATTTGTCCCACCGATAAAAGGTAAATGTGCTAAAAGTGTTGGTAGGTACCATTCATGAGTTATCGCCTGTGCAATAGCATAAATTTTGTTAAACGGTTTTAAATGAAAATAGTTTCTAACTTGAACAACAGGTCCTTGGAGTAATAAAAACTCGTCTTTCTGTTTTGTTAGAAATCTGTATGCAACATATAGTAAAGTTTCAGGGTCAGGATGTGAATCTGAATCGTAGAACCCAAGTATTTCTGTTTGTTGAGGGACAAAATTTAATGACCAGTTTAATGCACGAGGTTTTGTAGAATTCACAGGTGTGTTTAATATAATTCCGTTATAGTTGCCATCAAACTTTGATGGTACAGAAGTTAATTTTATAATTTCTGTATTATAAACTTTATTATAATACTGTAGTTTTTTTTCAACTTTATACTGAGTAGTTTCTTCATACGGTTTTGTTAACAATTCTTTTTCATCGCATACAATTAATATACAAAATCTATCTTTTGGATAATCAAAAGATATAAATCTGTCAATAGTTGCTCCTATTACGGCTCCTTCATCTTTTGCTGGGATTACAATTGTTATGTATGGGATGTTAGTATTCTTTAATTTAGCAAGTTGTGTTATAGAACTAACTGAAAGATGTAATTCTTTTTTCTTGCGAAAAAAATAACTATATGATAACAATCCATAAAGTAAAAACTGTAAGAAAAAAAATATGATTAACCCATTGGTAATAACTAGTATTTTAATTAATAAAGTCATATAAGTTAAATAAAAAAACTAAATGGAGGTGGCGGGAATTGAACCCGCGTCCAGAAAGTAAACAACTTCTGTTCTACAAGCTTAGCCTCACATAACGCAGTGAGACACGCGGATGTAGGTATTAATTTCGGTGTTAGTTAGGCCCTACCTCAGCCACTAACACCTACACCTTGTCCCGCAATCTGCGGGATTTCTCCTGTAGAATCCAAAGGCAAACTCTACAGGAACAGCCTGTTTTCTTTCATCCTGATGATACAGGCATCTCATCAGGATATAGCTGCGTTAATTAAGCAGCATATGCATAAGTGTTTGCACTTATGTATTAGCCGATTTTTATAGTGGCCCTTCGGCTAACCACTGCTTGCACAGAAAGTTGTTTCACCTTTCTGTCGAGCCCGTATCACCCCCGAAATTAGTTATTAGTTCAGAGTTTAGAGTTATTAGTTAATAAAATATTACTTACTACGTAATCTTTTAAAAAATTTTTTTAGCAACTTTTCTGCTTCTTTTTTACAAACACCTGAGACAACTTCAATTCTATGGTTTAGTTTTTTATTATTTACAATATTTAAAACACTTTTGCAACAGCCAGATTTAGGATCTTCAGCTGCATAAACAAGACGTTTTATTCTTGCATAGACCATTGCACCAGCGCACATTGGACACGGTTCTAATGTTGTATATAGTTCACAATCAGGTAATCTGTAGTTTCTTAATACTTTAGAGGCTTTTCTTAAAGCTAAAATTTCAGCATGTGCAGTAGGATCGTTTGTAGTTATGTTAAGATTATGAGCTTTTGCAATAATTTTATCGTTATAAACAACAACAGCACCAACAGGTACTTCATTTTTTTTATATGCTTTTTTTGCTTCTTTTAATGTTTCTTGCATAAAAAATTTGTCTTTGTTGAACTTCTTCATTCTTACTAATTTATTTTTATATCACAATCTCGCCATTTTTCAACTGAACAATTTTATCTCCAAATTTTGTAAGTTGTATATTATGCGTTGCTACTACAAAAGATGTTCCGTATTTATCAATAAAATTACGCATTAAAGAAACAATATTTAATGCATTGTCTTGGTCAAGATTCCCAGTAGGTTCATCTGCAATAACAACTTTAGGTTTGTTAACCAACGCACGTGCTAACGATACACGTTGTTGTTCACCACCTGATAGTTCATATGGATACCTGTTTAATAGATGTTTTATACCTAAAAATTCTATATATTCTTCAATATATTTGTCTGTATTATTAGAAAAATTTTTTTTATCTTTTACCCATTTTGGTAAAAGAATATTTTCTTTAACATTAAGATGTTCAAGTAAATAATGAAACTGAAAAACAAATCCTATATTATTTAATCTTAATTCTGAAAGATTATTTTTATTAAAATCAACTTTTTTGTTTAAAAACCATACTTCTCCTTGTGTAGGTTTATCCATTAGCCCAAGTATATGTAACAATGTTGATTTTCCAACACCAGAAGGACCACAAATAAAGATAAATTTTTTTTCTTCAACAACAAAATTTATGTTATTTAACACCCAAGTTGTTGTTTCTTTATATTTTTTATATATATTTTTTAACAAAATAATTTCTTGCATAAACTAATAACTCATCCGTACCTAATTATTTCAACAGGGTCAAATTGTGAAATTTTGTATGCAGGATAAATTGATGCGATTATACCTACAACAAATGTTATTGTTAAAGTTATAATTATATCTGGAAATGAAAAATATACTGGTATTTTATCTATAAAATACACACCTTTGGGTAAAGTTATAAATTGATATTGTTTAATTAAAAAACCAAGAGTAAATCCTAAAACACAACCTGATAAAATACCGAATAATGTTATAGTAATCCCTTGTAAGAAAAAAATTTTTCTTACATCTTTTTTACTAACACCAATCGACATAAGTATACCAATATCTTTACTCTTTTGTAATCCTTTAAGTAATAAGTTAGAAATTATCATAAAACATGCTACAATAATTATCAAACTAACAACAATTATCATCATAATTTTTTCCAACTTTAATGCAGTAAAAAAATTGTAGTTGAGTTCAATCCAAGTAAGAATTTTTGTTAGTGGAGACAAGTTTGTCTTCAGATATACAACTACATCGTTTAAAAACTTTTCATTAATAACTTTTACTCCCCAACATTTTACTGCATTAAGTTGTTTTGCTGTATTGTCATAAAAAATTTTTGTTGCAATACTATAATCAATAAAACATAAGTTACTATCATATTCATAAATACCTGAAGAAAGAATACCTTTGACTAAAAATTTTTCTGTCAAAGGTAAGCTACCAAATGGTGTTTGAACCTGTGTAGGTAGTATCATGACAACTTCGTCGTTGAAAGACACACCTAAACTTTTGGCTAATTCTTTACCTAAAATAATAGAATTTTTATCAAGTTTGTTGACATCAGACCATTTTATAAGTTTATCTATTTTAACCACATTTTTTTCTGTATCATAATTTATACCTTTTACTACAGAAGTGTATACTTTATCGTTAAATTTTATTATTACTTGGCTGTACAAAAATGGTGAATATGAATATATTTGTTTATTATTTTTTAATACTTCTTCAGAAATATCATAACGAGATGTAATTATTATATCAGGGTATAACATTGAAATCCTACTTTTTATTTCTTTCTGGAACCCTGTCATTATACCAAGTGTAACAATTAATGTAGCAACACCTATTGCTATACCAGTTACTGATATTCCTAAAGATAAATATGAAAAAAATTTATCTTTTTGTGGTTTTAAGTATTTGAGAGACAAATATAAAATATAGTTCATAATAATAGTTGATAGTTTATATATAAAAAATTTATTTAATAGGTTTCATCAAAGGAAAGAATATAACATCGCGTATAGAATCATTGTTTGTGAGAATCATACATAACCTATCAATACCAATACCTAACCCGCCAGCTGGTGGCATACCATGTTCAAGAGATGTAACAAATTCTAAATTCAAAGACATTTTTTCTTCATCATCAGTTTGTTTAACAAACCTGTTATATTGTTCAATAGGATCGTTTAACTCGCTATACGCGTTTGCTATTTCTTTTGTTGCAATATAGAATTCAAATCGTTCAGTAATTTTTTTGTTATCAAGTTTATATTTTGCTAATGGTGATAATTCTTCAGGATAATCAATAACAAAAGTTGGTTGTATAAGATGTGGTTGTATATATTTTTCAAAGACATTATCAATTAATGTTTTTATAGATTTTTTAGTTTTTATTCCGTTTTCTTTGATTTCGTACACTTCTATACCAAGTTCCTGGTATTTTGTATCATTGATTTCATTATTTAAAAATTTTTCTAATGGTATATTAACATATTTCATAAAAAGTTCATGAAACGAGATTTTATTAAATTCGTTTATATGTATTTCATATGTTTGTTCATTAGTATTAAATAAAATTTTATCTTTATATCCAACAACATTACAACAATTGATAAACAATTCTTTCATAAGTTCTATCATATCATTATAATCAGCATATGCTTGATATATTTCAACCATAGTAAACTCAGGATTGTGGTATCTATCAATACCTTCGTTACGAAAAGATTTACCAAGTTCGTAAATTTTTTCAAACCCTCCTACTAACAACATTTTTAAATATAATTCTGGCGCTATCCGTAAATAAAACTCTTCAGATAAAGCATTGTGAAATGTTTTAAACGGTCTAGCTACTGCACCACCAGGTAATGGTTGTATAACTGGTGTTTCAACTTCAATAAACCCTTTTTCATCTAAAGTTTTCCTTATTGTAGATATAATTTTACTACGTTTTATAAAAGTTTCTTTTACTTCAGTGTTAGAGATTAAATCAAGATATCGTTGTCTGTATCTAATTTCTACATCTTTAAGACCATGCCATTTTTCTGGTAATGGTCGTAATGACTTGCTTAATAACACAAAGTTTCTTGTGTTAATAGTCAACTCACCTGTTTTTGTTTTAAAAACATCACCTTCTACACCTAAAATATCACCTATGTCAACAAATTCATTAAAAAATTTAAATTTTTCTTCTCCAATGATATCTTTTTTAATATATATTTGTATTTTTCCAGTAAAATCTTGAATATGAGAAAACACAGTTTTACCCATTTCTCTACGAGACATTATTCTTCCTTTTATTGAAACTAGTTTATTTTCTGCAACTTCGCCTATTTGTAAATACGAAAATTCGTGTATGACTTTGTCAATGTCGTAAGTATATCTGTAAAAATTTGGATAAGGATTTATCCCTTGTTGCAAAATTTTGTTAACTTTTTCTTTTCTTATATTTATTATTTGTTGTAAAGGTGTTTCTTCCATTTTATATACTTTAACTCCTTTCAAAAATTTTAATTTTGAACTCTATATTTTTTCACTACTAATTAGGAGACTGCTGAAAAAGAGAAATAAGTCGAGGTTGGAAAACCTCTCCTACAACACTGCAACGGTGCAACTCAATAAACCTGATGACTATTTTGTCGGATACATGCCTGAGGCAGTCCCTTGCTCAACTCTGGCAAAAATCTGAGCACTACGAATAAACATGAAAGTGTAGATGTGTTAATGAGACACTGTGTAAATGTGTCAATTAAAACTACCTAACACCTTACTACTTTCTACTTCCTACTACTATTTTACTTCGCACCATTCAACCAAAGGTTGATCCCTGCCCGCCGCTTAGCTTCCGCTGAAGGCGGATCTATCCCGCAAATTGCGGGATCTACCTCTGGTAGATTGGCAGGCCCACCTGAGGCGGGCAGGCTGGCACCTCTGGCGGAAAAGAGAGCGGCTACCATTATTACTTCCTAACTATCAACTATCCCGCATATTGCGGGGACAGGTCCCGCATATTGCGGGATAACTCTGAACTTTTTCTCACTATTAACTAACTATGTCCCCATCTCCCATGAAGACAAATATATTTTTTGTTCTTTTGTTAAACTATCAATTTTTATACCCATAGATGCAAGTTTAAGAATTGCCACTTGAGAATCAATTTGTTCTGGTACAGGATAAACTTTATTCTCAAGTTTTTCATTTTTGTAATATAGTTTTACAAGATGTTCTACACTTAACGCTTGGTTTGAGAAAGACATATCCATTACCATTGATGGATGACCTTCAGCTGCGGCAAGGTTTACTAACCGTCCTTCAGCTAATACATAGATTCTTCTCCCATTTTTTAGTTTATATTCTTCAACAAAAGGACGTATCATACGAACTGATACAGAACTTTTTTTCAATCCTTCAAGATTTATTTCTACATTAAAATGTCCAGAGTTCGCTACAATTGAACCATCTTTCATTTTAACAAAATGTGCAACATCTATAACATTTACATCACCAGTAACTGTTACAAAAATATCACCTATTTTAGCTGCTTCGTTTAAACTCATAACTCTGTATCCGTCCATAACAGCTTCTAACGCTTTCACTGGGTCAACTTCACATATAATAACTTCCGCACCCATACCTTTTGCACGTAATGCTACACCTTTACCACAATAACCATAACCACATACAACAAATTTTTTCCCTGCTAACAACACATTTGTTGCACGTAAAATACCATCAATAGTTGACTGACCAGTACCATATCTGTTATCAAACATATGTTTTGTTTTAGCATCGTTTACTGCTATAATAGGATATTTTAACACACCATGGTCAGCCATAGATTTCAGTCGGATAACACCAGTAGTTGTTTCTTCAGTCCCACCGATAACTTTTGTAATAACATCTTTATATCTTTTTTCTTTATGCAAACTTGAAACAAGGTCTGCACCATCATCCATTGTTACACTTGGTGAAATAGATAATACACTGTGAATATGAGAATAATAAGTTTTTTTATCTTCTCCTTTTATAGCAAAAACTGGAATGTTATAATATTTTACTAATGCAGCAGCAACATCATCTTGTGTAGAGAGCGGATTTGAAGCACATAATGAAACAATAGCACCTGCAGATTTTAATGTTATCATTAAATTAGCGGTCTCTGATGTTACATGTAGACAACATCCAATTTTTATTCCTGTTAACGGTTTTTGTTTTTGGAATCGTTGTTTTATAATGTTTAATACAGGCATTTCACGACCAGACCATTCTATTTTGAACAACCCATCTTTTGCTAAATTTATATCTTTTATATGATAATTCATTCTGTTCTCCTTTTTTTAAATTTTGATAATTATTTCCCTAAAAACAAAAAAAACAAATTTTTGCACACAAATATATTTCAATTTATAAAACTTAATTTACTACAAAATTTTATATTTTTTTAACAACATTTAATAGTTCGTCAACTGCGTCTAATTTTTCCCAAGTAAAATCTGCATCTTCTCTACCAAAATGGCCATATACAGCAGTTTTTTTATAAATTGGTCGTAAAAGTTTAAGATGGTCAATTATACCTTTTGGTGATAATGGGAACACTTTTTTTACTAACTTTCCAAGTTTTTCATCTGAAATTTTCCCTGTACCATAAGTGTGGACCATTACAGAAACAGGTGATGTAAGTCCTATACAATATGCAAGTTGTACTGAACATTCTTCAGCAAGGTTCGCTGCAACAATGTTTTTTGCAATATATCTTGCCATATACGATGCTGACCGGTCAACTTTTGTCGGATCTTTACCAGAGAAAGCACCACCACCATGAAATCCCCAACCACCATATGTGTCAACAATAATTTTTCTTCCTGTCATACCAGTGTCAGACTGTGGCCCACCAATGACAAACTTGCCTGTACCATTGATTGTGATTCTTGTATTTTTATCCATTAAATCTCCAAGGACAGGTTTTATTACTTTCTCAATTATTTCTTCTTTTGCATCGTCTCTCATATATTTCCCATCTTTTGTAACAACTTCTTCAGCATGTTGTGCTGCTATAACAACATAATCTACACGGGCAGGTCTCCCATCACGATATTCTACAGTAACCTGTGATTTACCATCAGGACCTAAATAAGGGATAATTTTTTTCTTTCTTACTTCAGCAAGACGTTTCACAAGTTTGTGTGCTAACATTATTGGCAACGGCATTAACTCTTTTGTTTGTTTACAAGCATAACCAAACATTACACCTTGATCACCCGCACCTATTTCTTTACCACGATTCACTCCTTGTGCAATATCTGGCGATTGTGAATGTATAGCATTTAATATCGCTATAGTTTCATAATCAAATCCGTATTTTGGCGATGTATAACCTATATCATATACTAAACTGCGAACAAGTTGGTGTATATCTACATATACTTTAGTTGTTATCTCACCACCTACTATTACTAACCCCATTGAAACAAAAGTTTCACAAGCAACATGTGCATCTTTATCTTGTTCTAAACATTTATCTAATACAGCATCTGAAATTTGGTCACATACCTTATCTGGATGACCTTCAGCTACTGATTCTGAAGTAAAAACCATATTTTTTGGATGCATAATTTTCCTTCCTCCTCATAGAATAAAATTTTTGAATTTAATTGACCTACCTATGAACTTAATTATTCAATATTTAATATAGTTCCTTCAAACATTGTTATGTCTTCTGTTACAACAGCATCGTTACCTATTATACAGGAATTTAGTTTCACATTAGATTTTACTACAACATTGTCCCAAATAATAGAATCGTGAATTTTAACATTGTTGCCAATTATACAATTATTACCTATTACAGAGTATTTTCCAATAACACAGTTTTTACCTATCTTTACATTATCACCTATAACACATGGTGGTTCACATTTTGTTTTTTTTGGTATAAAAGTATTCTTCCCTATCCAAATACCTTTTTTGATTTGTTTACCTTGCATTTGAACTTCAATTTTTTTATCTAAACAATCATAATGTGCTCGTTTGTATTCATTAAGATTACCTACATCACACCAATATTCATCCATTATATATCCATATACAGGCAAAGAAAGTTTTACAAGTTTTGGTAACAACTGACTACCAAAATCATAAAATTTATTCTTAGGTATATACTTAAAAATTTCTGGTTCAAACACATAGATACCTGTGTTAACAAGATTACTAAAAATTTTGTTTAACGAAGGTTTCTCAAAAAAATTTGTGATTTTGTTTCTGTTATCAACACAAACAACTCCATAGTCAAGTTTCATATCAACAGGTTTTAACGCTATTGTTGCAACAGATTTTTTTTCTTTATGATATTCAACAAGTTTATTAAAATTTATATTACTTAACCCATCACCTGAAGTAACTACAAAAGTTTCGTTAAACAAATCTTCTTTAAGTTTCACACCGCCTGCTGTACCATAAAGTTTTTTTTCATAAGAAAAAACAATTTTTATATACCATTTTTTATTGTTGTTTTCGTTTAGATATTCTTTTATAAGTTCTGGCTGATAGTGCAAATTAACAACAACTTCTTTAACATTGTATTTTTTCAAATTGTTCATTAAATGACCAATCACAGGTGTGTTGACTATAGGAACAAGCGGTTTTGGTATAGAATAAGTTAAAGGACGCAGTCGTGTCCCTAACCCAGCTGCCATTATAAAAACTTTCATATTAATAAGCACCTTTTTTTGAAAAAACTGTAAATACTGTTTTAACTATTATTTCTAAATCTAACCCTAAAGACCAATTTTCAAGATAATACAAATCAAGATCTACCATTTCTTCAAAACCTATATCAGCACGACCTGAAATCTGCCACAAACCTGTAAGACCAGGTAATACCATCAATCTACGTTTAGAATAAGAATCATAAAAACTTACTTCTTCAACAATCTGTGGTCTCGGTCCAACAATACTCATCTCACCTTTTAAAATATTAAAAAATTGTGGAAATTCATCTATACTAAACTTTCTTAACCATCGTCCTAATGGTTTTACACGAGGATCATTTTTTATTTTGAACACTTTATCTCCACGTTCACTATATTTCAACAAATCCCACCACATTTTGTGTGCATCTTTAACCATTGTCCTAAATTTAATACAATTGAATACTTTTCCGTTATACCCCACACGTTTGTGAACAAAAAATATAGGCAATCCATCAAAAAGAAAAATTAAATATACTACAAAAAGTAACGGAACAAAACTTATACTTAATACTAAAATTGAAATAATAATATCTATAGTTCGCTTAATAAAAAAATTTAGTCCAGTTAAAGACAAAGGTTTTAACGAAACAACAGGTATACCTAAACTTGCATCTATCATCGTTTCTGAAAGGTTTATAGGTAAAGAAACGAAAACTTTTATTGGTATATCTAATAATGAAAGTTCTGCTAAGGTTGACTGAAATATGTTTGTAGAAAACATTTCGTATGACACTACAAGTTCAGAAATTTTTCTTTGGTTAATAAAATTTAATATCTCTTCTTTTGCGCTAAATTTTGTTAGAAAAAATTTTTTAATTGATTTATTATGTTTTAGCAAATTTATAAGTTTCTTCTTTTTCTCTTCAGAACACACGAACCCCACTTTTGGTTTACCAAAAATATATTTAGTATATTTTTGATACAGATAAGTTATAAGAACATGCCATAAAAATAACAACCAAAAATTAACTGCTGCTACCAATAACATAAACATTCTTGAATATTCATAACTACGATAAAAAAAACTTGTTGCAAAAAGTAATACTAATAAAACAAAATTTGTTTTTATACTTGTGACAAGTTCATCAAAAGGTCTCAATAGTTGTCTTTTATAATTTCCACTAAAAATATAACTAATAATACAACTTATTAAAAAATATGGGATAAATTTATGATAAATCTCAATTGATGGTATACCTTTTATTGGAGGTATAAAATATGTGAAAACTTTATTGTAAAATCTTATATTATACGAGATATAGAAAGATACAATAGATAAAACAATATCTATTAAAAATTTTGAAGTTATATAAACATTCCACAAAAATTTTCTTGATTTCATAAATTATAATTTTTTTATAAACTTGTCTGAAACGCATTTTTTATATGTTCAATATCGTTATCTGTTATAGAAATAACATCAAAACGTAAGTTTGTGTTTTTAACTTTATTTTGTTTTATAAAAACCATTGCAGATTTTATAATACGATTTTGTTTACAAAAATTAATAGTTTCTTTTGGTAAACCAAAAGATAGATTTTTTCTATATCTTACTTCTGTAAAAACTATACAATTTTCTTTTTTATCTTCTGCAATAATATCTATTTCACCAAATTTTGTTCTAAAATTACGATAAAGAATTTTGTATCCACAAGATTTTAAATGTTTCGCAGCTAAAGTTTCGTATTGAGAACCAATTATTTTTTTGTTTATCATTGTTTATAAGTTCAAACAAATTTGTATGCATAACATCTGTGTAATTCACAAAGACCTATTTGTGAAATAACAGATATATGTCTTTTTGTTGGATATCCTTTGTTATGTTCAAAATCATATTCAGGAATAATTTTGTGATAAACCTCCATTATAGTATCTCTTACAACTTTTGCAATTATAGACGCTGCTGCAACAACAGCTGATTTTTTATCTGCTTTAATTAAACTGTATTGTCTAACATTAGTTATGTAAGGATTATGAAAACCATCAACTATTACTAATTCAGGTTTTATCTTAAGTTTGTCAATAGCAAACTTCATTGCTAAATAGTTAGCTTTACTGAGACCAAATTTGTTGATTTCTTCAACTGAAATAACATGGTAAGAAACAGATTTTGTAGAAGATAAAATTTGTTTAAAAAAATACTCGCGCTGGTTCGATGACAAACTTTTAGATTCTTTAAGATGAGGTATATAAGTATTAAAGTCAAACACAACTGCAGCAGCGACAAGCGGTCCACTGATACATCCTCTGCCAACTTCGTCAACTCCTGCTATAAAATTAACATTAAACTTTTTTCTAATTTTTTGGTCAAATTGAAAAACATCGTTGTTACACAACAAACTTCACCTCCATAAAATACAACTTACATATCATATTTCCATATTTTACACTTTTGCTTCTTTCCCAACTTTTTCTCTCAAATAATACAACTTTGCTCTTCTAACCTTACCTTTTTTCACTACTACAATTGATTCAATAATAGGTGAATACAAAGGAAAGATTCGTTCTACACCAATACCATGCGAAATTTTTCTTACTGTAAAAGTAGCATTTATCCCACGACCATGTCTTGCAATAACTATACCTTCAAACGCTTGTTTTTTTTCAGTACCTTCTTCTTTAAACTTAAATGTTACTCTTATAGTATCACCTACAGAAAATTCTGGTATTGTTTTGTTTTTATCTATTGTTAAAAAATCTAAATCTAAATTTTTCATTTCTTACCCCTTTCTTCTGCAATTACTTCTTTTAATAATTCAGATTCTAACTTTGTTAATTTTTTAGAAGATAACAATTCTGGATGTTTTTTATAAGTATTTCTTATTGCTTCTTTTAACCTAAAAAATTCAATTTTTTTATGGTCACCAGAAAGAAGCACATCTGGCACTTTCATATTCATATATGATCTAGGCCTTGTATATTGAGGATAATCTAAAAATTTACTAATAAAACTTTCTTTTACTAACGAATCTTTTTCTTTTACTACACCTTTAACATATCTACATACAGCATCAATTAAAACAATTGCTGCAGGTTCTCCTCCAGTAAGAATATAATTGCCAATAGAAATTTCTTCGTCAACAAATTTCGTTACACGTTCATCTACACCTTCATACCTACCACACAGGATTATTAACCATTTCTTTTTATATAGCTCAAAAACTTTTTTTTGGTCAAGGATCTTACCTTGTGGAGATAAATATATCACATAAGGTTTCAGTTTTTGTTCAGATTTTTTTATTTTTCTTATAGCACGTATTATTGGTTCAGGTTTCAACACCATACCAACACCACCACCATACGGACGATCATCTACAGTTTTATGTTTGTCATATGTAAAATCCCTTAAGTTCCAAAGAGTTATATTTACTTTTTTTTGTTTAACAACACGAGATATAACTCCATAATCAGTTACACAACTGAACATTTGAGGAAACAAAGTTATCACATCTATTCTCATAAATTATCAGTGACACCATCAATTTTGTTAACAATTATCTGTTTGTTAAATATATCAATTTTATGTATAACTTCTTTAATAAACGGGATAAAAATATCTTCTTTATCTTTCCTCACTATCAGTATTTTATAACCAGGTTTTACATCTACTAAACTTACAGATTTACCTATTATTTTGTTGTTTTCTTTTAATATAACATCAATATCAATAATGTCAGATTTTATATATACATTCTCTGGTAAACGTTCGTATTCTTTGACAATATACCAGTTTTTTAATTTTTTAGCATATTCAATACAATCTATCATATCAAGTTTTATAACATACAACTTTGTCTCGTTCACAGTTTTATAATACGATATTTTTTCAATTTTATATGGTCCAAAAGTATCAGTATTAAAATTTTCAAAGAACACAATATCTGATTCATTACAACACAATTTCTGTGTAAAGAAATAAATTATTAATTCTCCTTTTATACCTTTTGTTCTTACAACTTTACCAACAGAAACTTTCACTTAAAGAAAAAAATAAACAGATTATCTTTCAAATTTTTTTGACAGGATCTAATTTGTGGTATGTTGTTAACAATAAACTATTTTTATTCTGCAGTTAAATTAATTTATTTAAAAACAAAAATTTTTTTCTTATCTTCTTTTTATTATTTTTCAATAACTTCTATTACTACACGTTTGTTATATTTTGCTGCAGAACAACCCATTATTGTACGTATTGCACGTATAATACGTCCTTGTTTACCAATAACTTTACCACGGTCAGTATCAGCAACTTTTACTTCAAATATCGTTGATTGTTCCCCACCGATCTCTTTAACTTCTACTTTTTCTGGATAATCAACTAACGCTTTCACAATAGTTTGTAACAACTCTTTCATTTTATTTTTTACCTCCCTCTTTTTAACATTTTTTTAGGATGATGAAGAAGATGTTATAGATGAAACAAGTTCTTTCTCAATCTTTTTATTCTTCAACATTCTTTTATATATATTTTTCATACTCTCAGATACTAACGCGCCATTTTTTACCCAAGATTCATATTTTTCAAAATTAAGTTTACCATTTTTTTTAATAGGATCATATATACCTAATACTTCAACTGGTTTACCTTTTGCAGCAACAGATTTTTCTATAGCAACTATTCTGAACATAGGACGATTTTTTTTACCAACACGTTGTAATCTAATCACTACTGCCATAACATTATTTTCTCTCCTTTCTTTTTAAATGATTTTAAAGAAAAATTTTTATACAATATTAAAATTTTGTTGTCAATGAATAACAAAAAATTGTTTTTATTCTGTTTTTACAAAAAGATATTTTCTTAACAACAAAAATATGATCAAAACGAGATAACCAACCATATATTCTTTCCCAAATTCAGGTTTTATTATTATTTTTCTTGCAAGAGCAAAGATTAAAACATCTAACATCAAACGATAATCACGAGATATAATCAGTTTACATAATTCTATTCCAACAATTACAAGAATAACACTACTTAAAGTAGAAAATGTTGATGTTTCTATATCTATAGGAATTGCTGTAGTTAAACAATAAAGTATTTTATAAATTGTTGCAACTAAAAATATTGCAAGTACAATGCTTATCAAAATATATACCCACTGAAAAATATACATTAAAGAATTTTTTATATCATTAACAATTTTTTGTTTATCCATTTTTGTTCTCCTTGTGTTTTTGTTAAAAAACTATAACACAAACTTGTTAAAACAAACAATTTCTTTCAATTCTTTTCGGAAATCAGATTTTGCATGTTGACGTATTACATCTTTTTCTTTATATGTATTATCAGGATATCCAAGACAAATAAGTAAAGGAATTTTGTATTTTTTAGGTATATTTAAAACTTTTTTTATACCTTTCTCAGAAAACCATCCTATATAACAACTTCCAAGCCCAAGTTCTGTTGCTTGTAATACAAGATGTTCACATGCGATACCTATATCTATTAAATAAAATCTTGTATCTTGTATTAAAGAACCTGCTTTTGATAAAAAACTTTCAACATCTGCTATCACAATAATTATCACAGGTGCTTGAGAAAGAACTTTTTTGCTAAATTTATATATACCAGCAGTTGCTTTTTCTACAAGCTGTTCTTTTATATTTATATCATTGACTACAACAAATCTCCATGGTTGAGCATTACAAGCAGATGGTGCTAACCTTGCTGATTCTATACATTGCAAAATTTTTTCTTCTTCTACAGGTAACGGCAAATATTTCCTACAACTATATCTTTGTTTTACAAGGTCTATAAAATTCATAAATTAGTTATTAGTTATTGGTTATTAGTGATTAGTAGATAAATTAGTAAATTCTTTGCACAACTGTAAAACTTGATGGAAAACTTTATAATTTGCGCTACCTAACCCACATTGTGGTGTTATAATACAATTTTTAAGTTGGTTTTCTTCAATACCTTTTACAACTAATTTTGAAACATATTCTTTAAACTTTGAATCCAAACTTTCTTTTGTTTCATTAAAAACTTTTTCTGTATTAGGTATTATCCCCCATGCTATATATTTATCTTTTTTGTCCAAAAATTTTTTTATTTCTTCAGAATAAAGAACAAAATTGTCAAAAAATTCGTATGAATCAAACGAAATTATGTCTAAATTTTCCACTGAGGTTAGTATAGACCAATCAGTGTTAGCACAACAATGTATCCCTATCTTGATTACAGTGTTGTTAAAAATTTCGTTTACAAAATTTTTTGTATCACTTACAAGTTTTGATAATGTTTGTATAATTTCTTCTTTAGATACCGCAGTAAAAGCAGAACCGTATGCAGCAAGGTATGGTTCATCATAAAAAATTGTGATATTAAAATTGTTATTAAGTTTATCTTTCAACATTTTTACTTGCCATAAAGATTTCATTGTAAGATGGTTTATAACTATTTCGCGATATTGTTCATTGTAAAAAATAGCTCTTCCATTTTTTGTTTTCACTGTTAAACCATATGTCAAAGGACCTGTTGTTTGTAATTTAAACTTATAAACTTTGTTTTGTACAACATATTCTACAAACTTATAAAACCCATAAGCATAATCATAAGAAATTTTATAATAATCTAAGTTTTTATCAACAAAATTTTGGTAAAAATTTTCAAGTTCTGATTCAAATTTTTCTTCATCTAAAAAAATTTTTTGTTGTTGTTCATCTACAACAATACCAGGGAAATTTTCTGAATACTGGCTACACATATGTTCTTTAAAACTTTTTTTAGGTATCTGTGGCCAACAAGGTATTGTAACAGAAGCAAAAATATCATCAATTATTTTTCCTATATTTTCATCATTTGGTACACTACCAATAAGTGTTGTTTCCATTATTTTTTCTCCCACCTGAGTAAATCTTGAACTTTTGACAAAGTAGAACCTTCCTGTATTTCTTTTCTAATCCTATTTTCTTTTTCTAAAACATCCATTGAACGATTTGTTATTTCCACAAGTTTTTCTTTGGGTATCACAACAACACCATCGTCATCACCTACAATCCAATCGCCTGGGAATACTTTCATCCCTGATACAGTTATAGGAACATTTATTTCTCCGAACCCTTTTGGTTCACCAGCTTGAGGAACAACTATACGACTAAACACTGGAAATTTTGTTTTCTTAATTTCAGCAATATCTCTTACTGCACCCCAAACAACTACACCAGCAAGTTTTTTACCAATAGCAGAATATGTTGCAAGTTCACCCCATACTGCTGGTGGTACACCTCCAGCATCTATTACTATAACATCACCTTCGTTTGCAACATCAATTGCTTCAACAGGTTTTGACCAATCACCAGGATATGTTCTTACAGTCACTGCAGGACCTACAAGTTTCACTCCTTCAACTATAGGACGGATTTCTTCTAAACTTTTTCCACGATGTAACGCATCAGAAATGTTTGCTGTTGAAACTTTATATAACACATTTCTTATCTCTTCAATGGTTCTCACACGTTTATAAAGTTCTGTTTTTATTTTTGTCTTTGTAAGCATAGGAGTTTTAATCTGCTGACAAGCAAGTTTTGCATCTTGTGATTTTATCACAGCACCACCTACTACAATTATATCAGCTCCTGCTTCTATTGCATCAACAACATTTTCAGAATTTATCCCTCCAGCAATAGATATTGGTACAGGACAAATTTTTTTAACTTCTTTAACAAAATCAAAATTTATTTTTGCTTTCATTTGTTCATCAATAGGTATGTGTAGACCGATATAATTTGGTGAAAACTGTAATACTTCTTTTACTCGTTCAACAACATTTTTTACTTCTATCATATCAACAATTATCTCACAACCATAATTTTTTGCTGCTTCAATTGCTTCTTTAATAGTTTCATTATCTGCAACACCTAACACACCTACAATATGTGCACCAGATTTTGCTGCCATCTCTACTTCAATTCTTCCAACATCCATTGTTTTCATATCAGCAAGGATTTTTATATTAGCAGGGACTAATTTTTTAATTTCGCTTATTGCACGGACACCTTCAGATTTTATAAGTGGTGTACCAATTTCTATAATATCTACACCTGCTTGAAGGACTTCGTTAACAATTTTTATTGCACGATGTAAATCAACAAAATCTAATGCTATTTGTAATAATGGCTTATTCATATAAATTATTACTTAGTCCAAGTGATATTATCATTCTTTTTTTCTTCTTTTGTCAATTTAGATTTTATATATTCGTTATCCCATTTAATTTTTTCTTCTATCATTGTCAGTTTTTTAACCAAAGTGTTCAATAATATTACAATAGTTCTCATTTTTGTATGCAAGTTAGCAAGAATGATAAGCATAACAATAAAAGTTATTGCTGCGATTATTATTGTTAGTTCTAAATTCATATATTTATCCTCACAGCATTTTCTATAGTATAATTATCTACTTTTGTTCTGGCAAGGTTTGCAACAATACCACCACAATTAAGTTGTTCACCAATATCTTTTGCTAATGAACGTATATATGTCCCTGAAGAACAAAAAATTTTTAATACAAGTTTTGGAAAATTATATTCTATAAGTTCAATATCATAAATTTTTACTTTTTTAGGTTTAAGCAGAACCTGTGCTTTATCATAGGATATTTTACCAAAACGGACCAAATCACAGATACGCTTTCCTTTGAATTTTATTGCTGAATACACTGGCGGTGTTTGTTCTATCTCACCGATAAAATTTGATAATACTTTTTTAACTTCTTCTATTGTAGGTATGTGTGATATATTTACTTCAGAAACATTACCTGTTATGTCGTATGTATCAGAAATTTTATCAAACAAAATTTCAACAATATATTCTTTATTTGAATTCTTAAGAATATTTGTTAACTGTTTAGTAAATTTTCGTCCAACTGCTACAACTACAACACCTTCAGCAAACGGGTCAAGTGAACCACCATGACCTACCTTACATTTTTTACCAATATGGTTTTTTACATAATCTACAACTTTATAAGTTGTAACCCCTTTAGGTTTGTAAATGTTATAAATTCCTTCTTTGAATTCCATAAATTGTTTATATAATATAAAATAGTTGGTTTTCAATATTAGAAAAAAATAAAAAGTGAGAAAAACAGTAGGTAGTGTTAGGAATCCTGTAGGAGGGACTTTCTAGTCCTGACTTTGCTAATGGTATCGGCGGTCTTCAGCCTGCGTAAGATATTGGTAGCCGCTCCCTTCTCCGCCATAGGCGGATCAACCTTTGGTTGAAGGGTGCGAAATAAAAAAGTAGATAGTAGTAAGTAGAAAGGTGTCAGGTAGTTTTAATTAACACATTTACACATCCAAACATTCACATAAACTCTTAATCCCACA